>OJLD01000002.1_pt1 | contig 45078 bp, 68 predicted proteins | sample 1596881 | NCBI WGS metagenome assembly OJLD01 (sample SAMEA3904695, study PRJEB24821) | metagenome | biome: Builtin; feature: hospital; material: surface | place: USA | collected 2013-08-16
CAAATATGTAGCCTATCTGAGAGAACACTCAGGTAGGTTTTTTGTATGCTGATATGACATTAAAAACGTGTGATATGAGTGTATAAAACTTTGACTAATTTTGACATTGGAGGTGATTTTATTGCTGACTTCAAAACAAAATAAAGCCATAGCGCTAATGGTTGAGAAGAATTTAAACCAGAATGAAATAGCTAGGGAGTTAAATGTAGCTAGACAAACTATTTCGAATTGGAAAAGGAATGCAGAATTCCAAGAGGAGTTGCTTAACGCTGAACGTAATCTACTAAAAGGACTGACTGGTAAGGCGATTAAGACGATGGAAGATTTATTAACTGCAAAAAGTGAGTTAGTTAGATACAACGCAGCAAGTGACATCTTAGACAGAACAGGGCATAAGCCTACTGACAAAGTTGAGGCAGAAGTTATCACACCAACCTTTATAAACGATGTGCCAGCCGATGACTGATAAAACGTTAAGCATTACAAAAACAATCGGTGGTGGCTACAACAAATTCTGGCACAACAAAAACTTTTATAGAGTAGTAAAGGGTAGTCGTGGTAGTAAGAAGTCAAAAACAACTGCACTGAACTTTATATACAGATTAATGGAATATGAGTGGGCTAACTTGCTTGTAGTCAGACGTTTTAGCAATACAAATAAACAATCAACATATACAGATTTAAAGTGGGCTACAAACCAGTTAGGTGTAACCCACTTATTTAAGTTTAACGAGAGTTTACCAGAGATTACTTATAAACCAACCGGACAAAAGATATTGTTTCGTGGTTTAGACGATCCTTTGAAGATTACATCAATAACAGTTGATACTGGGATATTATGTTGGGCATGGTTTGAAGAAGCCTATCAGATAGAAACGTTTGATAAATTTAGTACCGTTGTTGAATCTATTCGTGGTAGCGTTAATAGTCCTGACTTCTTCAAACAGGTTACAGTTACATTCAACCCATGGAGTGAACGTCATTGGCTTAAACCTACATTCTTTGATGAAGATACTAAGCTAAACAATACATTTTCATACACAACAACATATCGAGTGAATGAATGGCTTGATGATGTCGATATTGCACGTTATGAGGACTTATACAGAACAAATCCTAGACGTGCAAGAATTGTGTGTGATGGTGAATGGGGCGTAGCTGAAGGGCTTGTATTTGATAATTTCGAAGTGAAAGAGTTCGACTGGTTGAAAGTATTCAAACGGACACAAGAAAAAGCTCACGGAAGCGATTTTGGATTTACTCACGATCCGACTACATTGATTAGTACCGTTGTAGATATAAAAAACAAAGAATTATGGATATATGACGAACACTATGAAAAAGGAATGCTCACTGATGAGATATATCAAATGTATGTAGATAAAGGATATAAAGATGCGCTTATTGTTGCAGATAGCGCTGAGAAACGTTTGATTGCAGAGATTAAGCGTAAAGGCATTCCTAACATTAAACCGTCAATCAAAGGGCAAGGCTCAATTATGCAGGGTGTTCAGTTCATACAAGGTTTTAAGATATATGTTCATCCAACTTGTGTGCATACTATCGAAGAATTGAACACGTACACATTTGACCAAGACAAAGAAGGTAATTGGTTAAACCAACCTATCGACAGAAACAACCATTTGTTAGATGGATTACGGTATTCCCTAGAACGTTTCCATTTGCCTCATAAACAGACAAAAACAAATGTTAGGAAGAATATTAGCACAATCAAATCAATGGGCTTATAAGGAGGGATAACGCTTGTTAAAAGTAAATGAATTCGAAAGAGATGCAGAGTACCGACAACATCGAGATAAGGTATATAGACGTGATGCAGTAGAAACATATCGTTACGACGGTAACTTAAACGATTTGCTAGATGATTACGATTTTATAAGTGAATGTATTGAGCATCATTTAGAGGCACAAGTGCCTAGATTACAAATGCTTGATGATTACTATCAAGGACTTAACTACAACATCATGCGTAATCGTAGACGTAGAGAGAAACACTTAGCAGATAATCGTGCAGCACATGATTTTGCATCATACATCGCAGACTTTATTAATGGTTATTGCTTTGGTCATGCAATACAAGTACAAACAGAAGATGAAGATACACAAGAGAAGATTAACGGACTACATAACCTAAATGACATTGATACACATAACCGTTCAATCGGACTTGACTTGTCTATCTTTGGGCGTGCTTATGAATATATTATCCGTAATCAAGATGATGAAGTGAGATTGTATAAATCTGATCCACGTCATACATTTGTGATTTACGATAATACAATTGAACAGAATAGTTTGATTGCAGTGAGATACTGGCAAACGTCAACAAGAGAATATGATGACACAGATATTTACAATGTAGACATCATTACACCTAATGCAACTAATTTCTTTTATGCTAATAAGTCTACTAATTTGTCACTACAAGAACGTAGACCGTCAGAGCCACATTCGTTTGGAAAGGTAACAATCACAGAGTTTAGCAATAACGAAAAGCGTCGTGGGGACTTTGAGAAAGTCATTCCGTTAATTGATTTATACGACAATGCACAATCAGATACAGCTAACTACATGAGTGATTTAAACGATGCAATGTTACTTGTGATTGGCAACATGAAACTTGATAGCAATACAGCGCAATTGCAAAAAGATGCTAATGTATTCCACTTAGTTCCGCCAGAATATACAACAATGGACGAAAAAACGACTGAGGGTAATGTAGACGCTAAATACATTTATAAAGAATATGATGTAAATGGTGTTGAAGCATACAAAGATAGAATCAGTCGTAACATTCATATGTTCACTAACACACCAGATATGACTGATGAAAACTTTGGTGGCAATCAGTCAGGTGAGGCTATGAAATATAAGTTATTCGGACTAGAGCAACGTACTGCAATCAAAGAAGGTTTGTTCCGAAAAGGTTTGCGTAGACGCTACAAGTTAATCGGTCAAATCATGAGTATCAATCGTGAATTAGATAAAGACGCTATTCAAGATTTAACATTTACATTTACTCGTAACATTCCTAAGTCGATTAAAGATGAAATGGATATGTACTTACAAGCTGGTGGAGAACTAAGCAATCAAACTTTAATGTCGCTTGTATCATTTATAGATAACCCTCAACAAGAAATGGAACGTATCGAAAATGAAGAAGATATCCAAATTCAAAAATCAGATGAACGTATGTACAGACAGGGTATAGACAACCAAACTGATATTAAGGAGTGATAGTCTATGTCCTACTGGGAAGATAGAGCAAAGGAAATCATTGATGAAGAAAGTAAATCAGATTATGAGATTGCTCAAGAGATACAACGTATTGTTGATGAAATGAATGAAGATATTGAAAATGAGATCAATCGTTTTTATACAAGATATGCAATTAATGAAGGTATTTCATTTATTGAGGCTAAGAAGAAAATTGACGCAGTCGATGTTCAAATGTTCCAACAGAAAGCAAAACAGTATGTTGAGAATAAAGATTTTAGCGATAAAGCTAATGCTGAATTAAGAGCCTACAACACTAAGATGTATGTAAGTAGAGAAAAGTTACTACAAGCACAGTTAGGATTTATTGTCACATATGCTTTTGCGCAGATAGAACAATCTATGTATAACTACATGGAGAGTGCTTATTATCGTGCATTAGAGCAACAAGCAGGTATCTTAGGGGAAACACTCCAAGTATCTATCAATGACGTTAAAACAATCATATTTACACCATTTAAAGGGCATAAATGGAGTACAAGACTTTGGTCAGATATGAACGTGGTAAGACGACACGTACAAAAGACCACACGTCATGTATTACTACGTGGTAGACACCCTTATGAGTTTGTGAAAGACTTACGCAAAGATACAGGGGCAACTTCTTCACAAGCTAAACGATTGCTCATCACAGAAACAGCTAGAGTGCAAATTGAAGCCTCTAAACGTCATATGTTAGAACAACATGGAGAAGATGCTGAGTATGAATATGTAACCGCTCAAGAGGTACTACATCAAAGAGATAAAGACGGTAATATCAAAAAGACGATAAAAGTATGTAAGGTATGCCAAGCGTTAAACGAAAAAGTTTTCAAAGTGAAAGATATGAAACCGGGTATTAATGCTGCACCTATGCATCCTAATTGTAGATGTACCGTTATTCCACATAAGAAAGACTGGCGTGATAAATTCTTTGAAGAACGTAAAGGTAAATATTTCGGAGGTGTGGTTAAATGACAGACGCACTTAATCGTATCGCCGACGCTTTAGAACACATTCATGTAGAACTGAAGCGTCTGAACGATACAAATCCTAGTAACCAAGCACAAGCGAAACCTAAACAAGATAAAGAGAAATCATTTGAACCAAAGAATTTCATCTGAGGTGGTATTTATGTCAAAGCGTGAAATTGGTGGTCCATTATCTCGTTGGTAGCATACGTTAGCTACTTGACCTAAGTAAGTCATTAAACTGCTCATAAACTATAACTAATTATAAGGGTTAAGAAACTTGTTTCCCTATCAAAATAAATCTAGCGCACTAATCGGGCTTAATTGACTGATTGGGGCGCTTTTTTTATGCGATAAATTCGAGTGCTTAACGTTTATGAGGAGGATAAAAAAATGATTAAAGATGACTTATACAAATTAAATTTACAGTTTTTTGCAGAAAACGAAGGCGATTCTGAAAACACTAACGAAGATGATAATAAAGAGTCAGAAAACGATAACGATAGCAAGCAAGAAACTTATACAAAGAATGAAGTAGATTCGGCTATCAGTAAAGCAGTAGACAGCGCATTGAAGAAACGTGAGCGTAAGCACCAGCAAGAATTAGAACAAGCTCGTGAAGAAGCTAGAAAAAAGGCTGAAAGCTACGCAAAACTAACTGAAAAAGAAAAGCGCGATAAAGAAATTGAAGAACGCGAGCAAGCGTTAGCTGAAAAAGAAAAAGAGTTCAAACTACGTGAACTTAAATCTGACGTTGAGAGTGACCTTAAAGAAAAAGGTTTACCTACTTCATTTGCAGAGTCACTTATTCATTTAGAAGATGTAGAAAAGATTAATGAAGTTGTGAAAGAAATCAAAGCTGATTTTGACAATGCAGTACAAGAGCAAGTGAAAGAAGTTACTCGACAATCTACACCGAGCAATCAAAGTAGTAGTTTTGGCGGTCGTCAAACAAACGGAAAGTCGATTCAAGAACTTGCTAATGAAAATAGAATTATAAAATAACGGAGGTATCAACCTATGGCAGATGTAAAACCACAAGCATTCAACCCAGATCATGTAATGATGCATGAACATAAGGAAGGCGAATTATTAAACGACTTTAATCAACCTATCCTTTTAGATATTTTACAAAACTCGAAGATTATGCAATTAGGTAAATATGAAGATATGGGCGGTAAATCTGAAAAAGAATTTACTTATTGGGCGGACAAACCAGGCGCTTACTGGGTAGGCGAAGGTCAAAAAATCAGAACTACTAAACCTAGCCTAGTAAGTGCTAAAATGCGTTCTCATAAATTAGGTGTAATTGTCGTAGCATCTCGTGAGTTCTTAAATTACACTTACTCACAATTCTTCGAAGCAATGAAACCACAAATTGCTGAGCAATTCTATAAGAAATTTGATGAAGCTGGCTTATTAAACGTTGATAATCCATTCGCTCAATCAGTAGAACAATCAGTAAAAACTTCAGGTAATACTGTAAATGGAGAAATCAACTTAGATAACGTATTAAAATTAGAGGATAAATTATTAGAACATGATGTAGAAGCTAATGCTTTCTTATCTAAAACACAAAACCGTACAGCTTTACGTGGTGTACGTGACGAAAATACTAAAGAAAGTTACTACGATCGTTCTTCTAATACATTGGACGGACTTCCAGTGGTTGACTTAAAATCTGATGAAATTAAAAAAGGTGATTTGTACGCTGGTGACTTTAATAAAATGTTCTACGGTATTCCTTACAACATGTCTTACAAAATTTCAGAAGATGGTCAGTTGTCTACTGTACAAAACGAAGATGGTTCACCAGTAAACTTATTCGAACAAGAATTAATTGCTTTACGTGTGACTATGGACGTTGCATTCCATATTGCAGATGACAATGCATTTGCTAAATTATCTGCTGGTTCTGGTTCAACTGGTGGAGACGCTGAAACTGTTTAATTAATCTAAGGAGGTCTAGCTCATGGCTTATTCATACGAAGTTGTACGACCATTTGTAGATGCAGAAGATAAAAAACCATATGAAGTTGGCGACATTTATCCTACTGATATTACAGATGAGCGTATTACTCAATTACTACATGCTGACAATAAGTATAATCAACAATATATTAAGTTAGTTGTAGATGGTAAGAATACAAAAGCAGAATTAATTGAAATTGCACATAAACATGGTATTGAAGTATCTGAAAATGATACTAAAGCGGAAATCTTGAACATATTGGAGGGATAACATGGCAACATTAGAGAATGTTAAATTATTACTCTCGATAAATGACAATGTTCAAGATGAATTACTAAAAAGAATAATAGATAACACTGAAAAGCGTTTGATTAGCTTACTTCCCGTTGACATTGATGAAGTTCCAGATAGATTGGGATACATCGTCGAAGAAGTAGCAGTCAAGCGCTTTAATCGTGTTGGCGCAGAAGGTATGACGCAGGAAAGTGTAGATGGGCGTTCTAATACGTTTCAAGCAAACGACTTTGACGAATATATGGATGTAATAGATCAATATACGCCACGAAACTCAGATAAACGTGGGGCAGGTATTTTCTATTGAGATATAACAAAAGAGTCGTGTTTGCTAAAGAAACGAAAGGACAGTACAACCCTAAGACAAGCAGAACTGAAACATACGAAAAGCGCTATGATGAAATACCATGTAATATCAGTCCGCTAAGTCCACAAAAAACAGTGGTGCAATACGGAGACATCAACAAAGACATCAATATCATACGTTTAAACGGTCGTTTTGAGCCTATTGTGACGCATGCTTATATTAACGATACTAAGTATCAGATAACTAAAAGAATTGATTATGAACACGATACAGTGTTCTATATTGAGGAGGTTAAGTAATGCGCTTCGGTGGTGGCGATTTAGACGACTTAATCAGAGATTTTGACCGAATGAACAATACTATTGATGACAATGTAGATGAAGTTTTGCACGAGAATGCGGTGAAATTTAGTACAGACACAGTTAAAACTGCTAAAGAAGTAATGAACAAAGGTTATTGGACTGGTAACTTAGCTAGAATGGTTGAAGATGCTAAAGAAGGACATCTTAAATACGGTATCACTTCAAAAGCTGGTTATTCATCTTTCCTTGAATACGGAACCAGATACATGGAACCCGAAACGTTCATGTTCCCAGTCTACCAAGAGTTCACTAAAAAAGTCAGAGCAGACCTCGAAAGATTAATTAACGGTTAGGAGGTATGCGATGAAACAATCTGTGAACTTGCAACTATTTAATTTTTTGTACACAAAGTTCAGTGAATTGGGTGTACCTATCATTCGCACCAGTGAACTCAATCAAGAGTTATCCTATCCGTTTATCGCCATTCAAAACATCAGAGATGAAATTAGTCGTTTAACTTTTGACAGTTACAGTGGTACGCCCACTGCTACAATTCACATCTGGTGCTTAGATGACGATAAAGGTAAGAATGATGAGTTATACATTCGAGTTCAATCTATCCTACTAGATGAGATAGAACTTGACGGATATACATTGACACTACCTCAAATCAGTGTGAATGAAAGTACAGAACAAGATACTAACCAAGTGTTATCACATACAACTATAAACGTAGAGTACGCAAGCCATTAAATAGGCTTGCTTTTTTAATACAAAAATTTAGGAGGTATTCAACCTATGCCAACAAAACAAGGTACTGATGAATTAGTTTTAATTCGTAAAGTCGGCGACAAAAAAGACGCTAACAAAGTAATGTTAGTTACTGAATTAGAACGTGAAACTGAAAAAGACAGAGATACAGAAGCTACATTTGATGGCTCTGTTAACTCTGGCGGTACGTTAGAGTCTACTGTAACAATCAATTGCTATATGGACCAAAAAGACACGTTATGCGATGAAATCGAAGACGCAACAGAAGATGATACGCCATATGAATTATGGGTAATCAATAAGCGTGTTCAAAATAGCGAAGGTAAGTACAAAGCTGAATATAGACAAGGTTACTGGAATAGTATCACTCGTACTAATGAAGCAGACGGTATTGCTGAATTCGAAACAGAATTTGGCGTTTATCTTAAAAAACAACGTGGTTATGCTACATTACCGCAAGCAATCGAAGCAAACAAAGCTGCTTATGGCTTCCACGATACTATTGCAGCTGATCCAGCAGACGACGGTTTGGCTGAAAGCATTCCACAACCAACAGAAGCTGAAACTGTATAAACATGAGGGGAATATCCCCTCTTTTTTATTTGCGCAAATAAAAAAATAAGTGAGGTATTTAATTTATGCACATTAATTTTAAAGATAAAGAATTAGAATTATCATTCGGGTTAGGTTTTTTAAACAAAATTGATAAAGAATTAGGCTTAGAAGTAGAACAAATGACAATCGGTCAAGGTTTAAACATGTTAGTACCTAACCTACAAAACGGAAATATTGTTGCATTATCTAAAGTGATTAAATCAGCAACCGCTCATCATAAAAAGAAACCACAAACTGATGAAGAATTAGAAACGGTTTTAGAAGATATCGCAGAAAACGAAGGTATTGATACTTTTAGTGAACAAATCATCGAAGAATTGGGAAAGAGACCTTTAACCCAAAACCTAGTGCCAGACGAATACAAACAAGAGAAGAAGAAAAGCAAGTAGATGACGATATATTAACGTTTGATAGAGTTGTTGTCGTTTGTATGAGTAAATTGAAGATATACGACTTGCAACGAATAGAAATGATGACGCTCAGAGAGTTTAACTATCGTATGTATGCACTTGAATATGAGCAACTTGATAAAGACATGGATATGTATAAACTCGCCTTTGCTATACGTGATGCACAAGCGGAGCAGAAAAAACGTGGTGGCAAAAAGGGAGAAACTGAGTATCGTTTTAAAAGTGCTAACGACATTATGGACTACGAAGAAAACGTCAAACGTCTTAATAGAGGAGAACCTCTCAAATTTGGTTCAGACTCCAAACAAGAAGTTAATGCACCATCTGATTTGCTCAAAATGATTGCAAATCACAACAATTCTTTAAGAAAGGAGTGATAACGTGGCAGAAGCAAATTATAGTATTAAAGCGCAGATTGAGGCGAACACACGTAAATTTAAAAGTGCTATCCAATCAGCTAAGAAAGTGGCTCAAAACTTTAAGAAAACACAGGAATCAATCAAAGATACTAAATTAGATGGCGACTCATCAGGCGTAATGAAAGCAGTCAAAGCAGCAAGAGATGCCGTAAAAGGCTTTGATAATACTCATGCAGATGCAGAACTTGACGCAGATATTTCTGATGTTAGAGAAAAAGTCGCACAGGCTAAGTCGTTGGTTGAAAAATTCGATGCTTATCGTGGTGATGCAGAGTTAGATGCCGATGTATCTAAAGCTACTGCAAATATTAAGAAAATACAGAATTATTTAGATATGTATGATAATTCAAATGCAGAAGCAGACGCTGATGTAAACATTAGAAAAGCTATTACGCATATTTCTGAATTGCAACATAACCTAGATAGTATCGACGGTAGCAAGTATTCAGCAACATTAGATGCAGATGCAACTAGAGCAAGAGAACATATTAAAATGGCTAAGAAACAGCTAAATGACTTCGCTCATCAAAAAGCTAAAGCTAATCTTGAAGTTGATAGCGCAGGTGCTATTGCTCACATAAAAGCGTTTAAAGCTATGCTACGTTCTATCCCTAACCGACATCGTACTCGGCTTGATGTAGATGGAAATTCAGCAATGGCTTTCTTTAAACAACTACACAAAGGTTTAGAAGATTACAGTAATTCATTAGATAGCTTAGCAAATGATATTAGATCATTTGGAACAGTGTTTGGGAACATGATTAAAGGTTCGTTACTTTCTAACATTTCGTTACTCGTTCCAGCAATCGCAAGTGTAGTACCGGCACTAATGGCGGTATTGAATGCATTAGGCGTAGTTGCCGGTGGTGCGCTAGGTGTAGCTGGTGCATTTGGTGTAGCTGGCGCAGGTGCAGTAGCATTTGGTGCTATGGGCATCAGTGCTTTAAAAATGTTATCAGACGGTACATTAGAAGCAACTAGAGAAACTGAACGTTACGAGGCTTCATTAGAAAGTTTAAAAGGTGCATGGGCAGACCTTATTAAACAAAATCAAGCACAAATCTTTAATACATTAGCAAATGCGATTGATACTGCTAAAGTTGCGTTAGCTGGACTTACACCATTTATCAATGGCGTATCTAAAGGAATTGAACAAGCAAGTGCTAAAATGCTTAATTGGGCTAAAAACTCACAAGTAGCACAGAAGTTCTTCGAGATGATGGGTACAACTGGCGTAAGAATATTTAATAATATGTTAGATGCTGCTGGCTCATTTGGTAGTGGTTTAGTTAGTGTACTTACACAAATAGCACCATTAGCCGAGTGGGTATCACAAGGATTTAAGAAAATGGGACAAGCATTTAATGAGTGGGCGCAATCTGTTGAAGGACAAAATGCAATTAAGTCATTCATTGAATATACTAAACAGAACTTACCTTTAATTGGTCAGATATTCGGCTCAACATTTAAAGGTATATTCAACCTAATGAAAGCATTTGCGCCTAATACTCATCTTGTATTACAAGGTTTAGCGGATATGGCTAAGCAATTCGAACAATGGAGTTCTACAATTGCAGAGAGCGATGGATTCAAACAATTCATTCAATACGTTCAAGAGAACGGTCCTAAACTCATTCAACTGATAGGTAATATCATTCGTATTCTTATTAATGTTGGTGTAGCTATGGCTCCATTAGCATCAGTAGTTTTAGATGTAGCGTTAGCTATTACCAAGTTTATAGGGAAACTAACAGAAGCTAGTCCGATTATTGGTATGATTGTAGGAATCGTAGCAACGTTAGCTGGAATATTAATGGCATTAGCACCAGCGTTCATTTTTGTAACTCAAGTAATTATCCCTCTTATTACTACATTCGGTGGTTTAAGTGGAATAATTAGCGTTGTCATGGGCGCTATAGAATTTTTAGGTGGCGTACTTGCAGCGTTATCTGGTCCGGTAGGCATAGTAATAGCAGCAGTAGTAGCAGTAATCTCTGTATTTGTTGCATTGTGGAAATCTTCTTCTGTATTGCGAAATGCAGTTACAGACGCATGGAATGCGATTTCTAGTGCAGTTGGAGATGCTATTCATGCGGTTATCGGTTTCTTACAAGACTTATGGAATGAAGCGCAATCAATCTTAGCGCCATTAGTTCCTTTATTTAAAAACACATGGGATATTATAGTAAAAGTTGTTGAAACAGCAGTTAAATTACTAACACCTATCGTATCTCAAGCGTTTAATACGATAGTTAGCGTCATTAAAGTGGCATGGGAAATAATTAAAGCGGTAGTTAAAATAGCAATGGAAGTTATTCTTGGCACAATTACTGCGTTACTTCAAATCTTATCTGGTGATTGGTCTGGTGCATGGGAAACTATATCAAAAGTCGGCGCAGATATTTGGCAAGCCATTGTAGATATGGCTAAAAATATTTGGCAAATCCTAGGAGATTATTTACAACAAACATGGCAAAATATTGTGAATGGCTTTTCTCAAATATTTGAACCATTAATCAGTTTGGCTAGTCAAATTTGGCAAGCAATCGTTAGCGCAGTATTAACAGTGGTCGTTCAATTAGGTGTATTCCTAATGAATTTATGGACTTCTATTGTCACTACCGCTCAAACGATTTGGACGACTTTAGTCACAGTGGCTTCCACAATTTGGCAAATGATTGTTACTACAATCGTTACGGTAGTCCAAACATTAGGTGTGTTCTTATCAACTATATGGCAAACCATTGTTACAGTAGCTCAAACTTTCTGGACGTTGCTTGTTACAGTTGCTCAAACAATTTGGACTACGTTAGTTACTGTGATTACAACAGTGGTTCAAAGTATAGTAAGTTTCGTTCAAGCTGGTTGGAGTTTACTTTTATCAGTAACAAGCGCAATCATGTCTGCAATTTCTGCATTCATAATCGCTATTTGGTCAGCTATTGTTAATATTATCACTTCGATTGTATCAAGCATCATTTCGTTCGTATCAAGTGGTTGGTCGTCGCTAATGAGTGTCACTTCATCAATCATGAGTGCCATTTCTAGCTTGATTTCAAGCATTTGGTCATCAATCGTTAGTTTTATTACTAACGCGGTATCAAGAGCAGTTAGCTTTGTATCGAGTGGTTTTTCTAACATGCTTAGCGCAGTTGGCTCGGCGATGTCCGGAATTGTAAATTCTGTCATTTCAGGAATGTCTAATGTGGTTAGTTCAGTAACGTCAGGTGTATCAAATGCAGTAAGTGCTGCACGTAGTTTTATCGGTCATATGGTTTCTGTTGGTCGTGATTTAATCATGGGACTTATTAACGGTATTAAAGCAATGGCAGGACAAGTTGCATCTGCTGCAAAAAATGTAGTAATGGGTGCAGTTAATGCTGCTAAAAGCGCGTTGCATATCGGTTCACCTTCAAAATTATTCAAACAATACGGTGTATGGACTATGGAAGGTTTAGGCATCGGAATTAATAAAGAAGGTAAAAACGTTGTATCTGGTATGGGTAGCATGGCTAACTCAATCACAGACGCATTTAACAGCAACTTAGCAATTCCAGATATTACAAGTAACATGAAGAAAGTAAACGCTAATATGAACGCTCAGGTGCAACATACACACAACATCAAAACAAATCCGTCGCAACGTGTAGTACGTATTGAAATGGGCGTTGATAACGACGCATTAACAACTATCGTCAATGAACAAAACGCTAATCGTGACGCTACATTTACATTCTAGGAGGTCGTTCAATGGATTTAGAAATTAAAAAACAAAACGGACAACAATATACATTGGGCGACTTTGGTTTTGTCGTCGACGATGTAATTATCGAAAGTATGGAAATTGAAGATAACTACGAAACAAAAGAGAATACGAGTGGTCGTATTCTTTTAAGTAGTCAGTATCGTAAACGTAAGATAAACGTTAAGTGTCATGTAAATTCTACAAAATTAAATGATAACGCAAGATTAAGGGACGAGTTCTATAACTTAACCAATTCCACTGAAGAAGTATGGATTAGAGAGTTAAGAAGAAGCGTCCCTTTAAATTATCGCTTTATTGAGCCATTAGAAGATGATTATCAAGAAATAAGCGAGTATAACAATCTCGTACTAGATCATGAAGAATTTAATGATAATTATTATGTAAATGGTAAACGTTATAAAGTTAAAAATGCTGATGTTATTGTGCCAGAAGAAAACGGTAAGAAGATTAGTTTTGAATTAGTATTTGAAACAACTGAACTTCCATTCGCTGAAAGTATTGGTACGTCTCTTGACTTAGAAAAAAGACCAGATAAAGAATTATGGTCGAATGATATGCTTATTCCTTTCGACGAACAAGATGGTTCACGTATCTACTCGTTTACTAACATTTGGAATAACGCCATTTATTATCATGGCACAGCAGATAACGACCAATTCAATATGTATAAAAAAGTAACAATCATCTTAGGGGAAGATACAGAAAACTTTGTGTTCACTATGACTCATTCAGATGTTATGACTATTCGTAACGTTAAGATGAAAAAAGGTGACAAGATTGAATACGACGGTGTACAAACTTTCAAAAATGGTACGCCGTTAAGTTACGAAGTATCTGGATCACAACCGAAGTTTCGTCACGGTTGGAATGAATTTGAATTTAATCAACAAGTAAAGTCGGTTAAGTTCGATATGAAATTTTATTACAAGTAGGTGTTACAAATTGCCAATATTAATAAGTCCAAAGCGTGGTCGTGGCAAGTTTGTCAATACCACTACAAATTGGACTGACAAAAACAGTTCAGAGGCAGTATTACAGTTTGAGTTACTAGAAGATGCTTACAATTATGAAGTAGTAAGAGCAATAGATAAGCGATGGAGTGTGTCTAGAGTAGAAGGACCGGACGACGAAAAAGAATACTTAGCTTTTTTAATTGACCGTCAAGCACATGGTACTAAACAACGTGTGACGGTTTCTTGTCGTTATAAGCCGATAGATACGATAAAAAGACGTAGGATATACGCTCCAATAAACGGTAGCTTTACTATCAAAAAGTTCTTGGATATAGCATTTGAACCTACCGATTTAGATTATAAAGTGACAGAAGATAAATTGCCTTCATCAGACTTTGAAAATGCTGGAGAAGGTGAAACTGTTGAAGAACTTATCAAAAAAGCGATGTCGCATTGGGATTTAGAGTTCTATATTGATTTTAATAAGAAAACCAAAAAATACACATTTGTATTTACGCCTTACAATCAAAAAGAAGTCGATTACATTATAGACGATGAAATCAACGCAAATAATATCAAAGTCGAAGAAGATACTGGCGATATGGCGACATACTGTGTCGGTTATGGCGATTATACAGATGAACAGGGTATTACTGGTGCTGGTTTGATTATGAAATTTGAACATCCGGATATGAAAGACATTGGAAAATATGAAGCAGAACCTATCAAAGATGGTCGTATTAAAGATGAAGAATTGATGAAGGCTAAGTTACAAAAGGTTATAGATGACTCAGTCAAACGTTCGATTAGCTTAGACTTTATCGTCTTAAAAAAATACTATCCAAATGCTAATCCAAGAGTTGGCGACTTGGTAAAGATACGCCATTCTGTATTAGGACTAAATGAAATAGTACGCATTGTTGAAGTTAAGACAAAACGAGATATAAACAACGAAATCGTTAAGCAAGAAGTAGTATTAGGCGAGTACAGACGTTATGACAGGTATATGAATCGTATCAATGTTGCAGCTAATACTATTGGTGGCTTAGGTGGTGGCGCATTTGTTAGAGATTACCGCTCAACAAGTGCAAAAACATCAAGTGTCTTAGCTACAACAATAGAGATGAGAAACGAAGGTAATGCTTCTACTGATAAAGCTGGTTTGATGTCACCAGAAGATAAGAAAAAACTAGATTCTATCGACGCATCGGCCAAACTGACTGCAAAAAAAACAGACGGCACTGTTATAGATTTAAGTGATAAAGAATTATACATTGATGAAAATGGAAATCTAAAAATTAAGGAGGTCAGCGATAATGCGTAAGACGATTTATACAAGTCTTGAAACAATATTTGGTGCTAGACACGTAAGAGAGTTAGAACTTAACTTCATCGCTTTCCGTGACATGGTCACTTACGTTGAAGATGAGTTACATCGACATAATTTTGTTGATAACGAAGCGCACCAATCACATCAAATCAAACATACATTTGCTGACGGTTCAACAAGAAGTGTAAAAGACTCTATAAACTGGCTAGATGCTAGAATGAGAGCATTTTTAGTACCTACGCTAGCTAACGACCAACAAGAAATTATTGACGCAAGAGCAAGTATAGACGGTAAAGTATCTAAAACATTAGGTGATAGATTAGGACGTGATTTTAACTTAATCAGAAATGATTTAGATAAAGAGTTGAACGTTGCAGCTGATAGTTCATATTTATGGACTCCACCTTATATTAAAGGTGCAATGAGTGGTGAAAATGAGACGCCATTACACAATGAGCCTACTGAAAATTTAAAAGTCTTTTATGATAAGTTTGTCGATAATGAGTATTGTCGTAAAACTTATATTGGAAAGGACCAGTCGGGAGAATACAGTGTTTATTCATACACATTCGAGCCTCAGCATTATTCAAAAACATTGCTTTTAACAAGTTGTATTCATGGTAACGAATATAGCGCATTTTACGCTAATAGTCGTTTCTTAGATTTGGTTGTAAATAAATGGCATACTGACCCTCATCTAGCTTATATACGCAAAAATGTGAGAATTGTATGTGTTCCTATTGTTAATCCACATGGATTTGCTAATGATAATCGAGAAAACTCTAATAACGTAGACCTTAATCGTAACTTTGATTACAACTGGAAAGCTGGAAAAGGTACAAGTTCGACTGGTAAAAACTTCAAAGGAAAAGCGCCATTTAGTGAACAAGAATCAAAAAATATGAAAAAGTTAGTCGAAGGACTAAATCATATTACTGCGCATGTTGATTGTCATAACATTGTATCTCAAGTATCAGATTATTGTTTATTCTATCCAAGATTTTCTAATCAAGACCACAATATTATGACTCAATTCATGCAAGATGTGAGTAATCATGGAGATTTAGTTACATGGGGATCTAGTACATTGTCATCATTCTCTAACTGGGTAGGTATTAAGAAAAACATCACTTCTTATCTGCCAGAAATTTACGAAGGGCGTGCCGGTAAACCACGTGGTGCAGAAGAAATGTGGCGTAGTGTTAATTTCTTAGGTAATATCATTATCCGATTAATGCAAACCAATAATAGTGGTCAAGGTAGAACGTCGAATGAATCATTTGCTAAAACGTTTGTATATAGTGATAGATATAACAATAAAGGTGTTCAAACATTTAGTTTGCAAGCTACTGATAAATATCAACGTATGTTAATGACGCAACAACGTTTTAACATTACTGCTAACGGTATTGTTGAAATGAATGGTTCTATCACGGTAGAAGTTGATAGAGATACAACGTTTGGCGTAAATCCAATGGTAGTGCAAAATTACAACCCATGGAGTAATAATGGTAAATCTGATAAACGTCAATTATTCAAAACTGAACACAAACTTCCGAAAGGTATCCATACAATACCTATCAACGCAATCGCACCAGTTCAGATGTCTAGTGTTACGCCAAGTGATGTAAATCGAACGGCAGAAATTATGTGTCCGGTAGAAGTGAAACGTTCAGCGGGTGTTTGTCATATTAAACAACTTATTCAAAACATTAAATTTATTCCTACTGGTTCGCATAATGCATTTCAAGCATTTACATCTACTGGTTACGGTAACCAAAAAGAAAAAACATTCACTCAAATTTATCCAAATTACGAAAGTGCATATGATATTAGAAATGAAATTATTACTAAAAAATAAGGAGGTTAAATTATGAGTTCAATGGATATTGACGGTATTTATAAAAATGCTAAATTAGTTGCTAGTGACACACCTTATTTAAAACCATTAAGCGATGAACAAATTGTTTTTTACAACTTAGATGTCAATACTGCTGTCCTTACTTTTCAAGTCAAAAAAGATAAGTACCCTTTACAAATTAGCAGTTTAAATAGTGATATTGATTTATATGTACAGTCAGAAAACGGATCTCATACTTCTTTGACTAAAGTAGAATACATTGATTCGCTAAATGGTATCATTCGATTTGTTATTGATAGAGACTTTTTGAAGGCTTCTACTGATACGTGGGTTAATGGTCAAGTAAGAGTTAAAGCAGTTGGTAGACCAGATACTGTTATTCTTAATGAGTTTAGATTTTATGTTAAAGATGCATTGATTAATAAAATTGGTGCAGATATTAAAGTAAGATATATTCGTCAAATCGATGATTTAATTGAAGAAGCTGAAAAAAGATTGATTGCTGCGTCTGCTGGTATTGAAAACGTTGAAAGTATTCAATTGAGTTTTAACTCATTTATCAGTGAACAAAAGCAAGATTTAGAAAAGATTGTGACCGACACTGAAAAAAGAACGAACAACTTGGTTGATTCGGCACAAAAAGACATTAATTCAGCAATCCAAAATATGCGTGATGAAGCTGATACTATTCGAAAGAATTTAAATGATGAAACTGCGGGAGCTGTTACTAAACCAGATTTAGATAATACACTTTCTAACTATGTAACTACGGTTGATTTTAACAACGCTTTAAACAACAAAGCAGATAAAGGTCAAGTAGCACCGTCGAACTTACCAGATAATTTTAATGAACTAATCAATCAAGCAGTCACAAATAGAATTAGCGAGTTAAATCAAAATAAAGCATTATTTAATAATAATGGCGAGGTATATGAAATTAATAATCCAGACTTATCGACAATGGACTTCGTTGATAAATCTGGATATTTTTATGCGGTTGGTCCACTCCATACGCCTGATGGTAATGACACAGAAGGTATGTTACAAATCTTAGCTTATGGTAATTACACAAAGGTTATTTACTCTCCTAATGAAACAAACGCTATTTACCTTCGTTCAAAATTAAATCAAGTTGGAAACAACTGGACTGATTGGCTCAACATTGGTAGTGAAGTAGAAATCGGTACTAATGATAGCTATGTTGAAGAAAGTGATGTAGATACTTCAATAGATAGTACAGAAACAACTTAAATGAAAGAAGGTGCTAAATATTGAAATATAATTTTAATGAAGTGATCAATTTTATACTTTTGTTAGGGTTAGGCGCTTTTACTTTTGCGAGAGGTTTTTTCTTCACCAAAGAGCAAGAGAAAGTTCTAGGTGATAGTGATTTTTATGTAGCGCTTCATCACATCATGCCTATTTGGGTGTGGGGCATAATTATTATGATTGCTAGCATTATTTTAGGAGTTTCATCATTCTTTTTGCCTAGACAAAAAACAAACAATACTTGCAATTGGTTACTACTAATAGGTGGTACTAGTTGTTCGGTATTGTATTTTTTTATGACATCAGCAAGTATATATAACGCTATTAATTGGCTTTCAACAATTCAATTCAGTATCTTATCAGCAGTCTGTTTTGCGGTTAGTTTTATCGGGGGTGCTGATATCTATGACAGAAAATAAGCACGTTACTTATGAAGAGTGGCGTATTTCAAGAGAGGACATCTTAGAAAAGATAAAAGCTGGCGACGATGAGAATATGAAACATATAAATGAATTGAAAGAGAAAATTGCTGAAGGTAATGTTTATCAAAGGCAATCGTTCGAAGTCCAAAAAGATACGAACGAACAAATAAAACAATTAAACGATACAAACAGCAAACAATGGGACGCAATAAAAGAAATAAAATTTGTAGTCAAAACTCACGAAGAAGATATTGAAAAATTAGAAGGTACAATTTCAGAAAAACAAAAAAATAGTGTGCAAATATCAGTTGCTTTAATAACAACAGTTGGTGGTATCATCGTCGGTGCAATTAAATTAGCACAATATATGTTTTAAGTCGATACATGCGTGTATCGGCTTTTTATTATACAAAAAAAGAAGGTGGATAAATGGCAATTTTACCTTCAAGTGGTAAACCAACAGCTTCACAAGTAGCAAGTTGGGCAAAGTGGTTAGCAAGAAACCGTAAAGGTGTAAATGTAGATGGAAGATATGGGTATCAGTGTTGGGACTTACCTAACTACATCTTTAATCGTTATTGGGGTTTTAGAACGTGGGGTAACGCTAATGCGATGGCTTATAGAAATCAATACCCTGCTGGTTTTAAAATATATGCAAATACTCGTAATTTTGTTCCTAAGCCGGGTGACATTGCAGTATATACAGGTGGAACTTACGGACACACTAATGTTGTTGTAGGACCTTCAACTAAATCTTATTTTACCGCCGTTGAATGTAATTGGATACTTGTAGTATAATTTACCTGAAGAGGTGATTATATTGAATAAGATAGATAGAGATAATCTTATTGGCGAAACTAGAGGGATATATACATTAGTCGAATCAATCGATTTAAACAAAGCGAAATTTAAATGTGAGAAATGTAAAAAGGTTTATATAGCTAATTTTTATAATTGGTATAAAAACGGGAGAACGATATGTAAATGTATGTTTAAAAACACTCATCACAAAATGTATGGAAGATACGATAAAATGTTATATCGTTGCTATAATCCTAATTCAGATAATTATCAATATTATGGTGGGAGAGGTATAAAGGTTTGTAAACGGTGGAAAGAAAGTTTCCAAAATTTCTTAGAAGATATGGAACCTTCTTTTTTCGAAAATGCAGAACTTGATAGGATAGATAACGATAAAGATTATAGTCCAGAAAATTGTAGATGGGTAACGCATTCACATAACATGCTTAATCGAAAGGGTTTTAAGAATAAGACAAAATATCCCGGGATTAAAAAGTCTAAAAAGAAATATTTCGGCAGAGTTCAAATTAACAAAAAAACTTATTATACCAAATATATGAATACCCCTAGAGAAGCCTATGAAGAACTACAAGTATTGAAAAAGCGGCTTTATTCAGAAATGAATATCGAAAAACCTCTCTAATTCATGGGAACCCCTAACGTTGAGTCGAGGGCAATCATGAGCGAAGTCCGAAAGGAAACGTGCAACGACTATCGAAAACACACTAGACACTCGTTTGAGTGTCTTTTTTAGTGGAAGTGAGTAGAGTACATTCAAGTGAATGGAAACGGGAGGCAACCTAATAGGTTGATGATATAGTCTAGTCGTCTATGGAAACATAGAGCAGTTCATAAGAGAACGGGTGATGACTAACGACCATTGCTGAATATAAACGAGACCAAAACTGGAGTCCGGTTAGTGCTGCGTATGGTAGTAGAGCATTATTAGTTAAGCACAGCTATTCTGATGGTCCGGGCGGTGTTAGATACTTTGTTAGACCACCATATAAAGCTGAGCCAAAAACTAAGCCTAAACCGAAACCTAGTACACCGCCTAGCACACCAACCCCTAAACCTACGGAGTCGGAAGATGCTAAAGAAGTAAAAACTATACTAAAAAATGTAAAAGAAATTAAATTTACTATCGATGATATAGAAACAAACTTCCCTGCATTTATTCCTCACAGAATAGCAAAAGGTAAAGACAGAGGTCGTTCCCCTAAAAAAGTACTAATACGTGACGCTGGAACAATGTGTAGTGTGCTTGATTTATATACAACTAGACGCAAATACATTAGAACATCAGAATTACCACATTACTACATTGATAGAAATTACATTTGGCAACCTAGATATGAGCAAATCGAAGTACCAAGCGCACCAGATTGTCTAGTTATTGAAGTTTGTGGCGACTACTCAGATAGTAAAAACGATTTCATTTTAAACGAAATACATGCAATGATTTATCTAATTGGTCGTATGAAGTTTCATAGCATTCCAATGAAACAATCATCGTTCATAATTGAAAGTGAATATTGGCGCACTATTTTAGAACATGGCGCTTGGGACACAGTAACTAAAGGTCAGCCAAGCAAAAAAGTTGAAGATAAGACAATAGAGGCATTAATCAATCTATATCAAAATAGAGAAAAATTACTGAATGACATTCCTTCTGATAAAGTAAGCAAGCACAAAATTAAGGTGGAAGTGTCTAAAGATGATGAAACAACATCAACAAGCAGCGATAAACCTAAAGACACAAACACATCAACAAGCAAGACAACTAGCGTTAAGAAAAAACAACCTACTGTTACAGTTGTTTATAGTAAATACACCTACAATAATGCGCTTAACATTCAAATGGCTAAAGCGCCACAAGTTAACTATGGTAGTGGTTGGTACAACGCTAGTCGAAGTGCTACATCATCAGCTATGAATAATGCAAAAATATGGAATAACAGTAAAATGCGTTATCAAATGCTTAATTTAGGTAAATATCAAGGTATTCCAGTTAGTAAGTTAAATAAAATCTTAAGAGGCAAAGGAACATTATCTGGTCAAGGACAAGCCTTTGCAGACGGTTGTAAGAAGTATAATATCAACGAAATATATTTAATTGCTCACGCTTTCTTAGAAAGTGGATATGGTACTTCAAACTTTGCAAGTGGGCGCTACGGAGCATACAATTACTTTGGTATAGGTGCTTATGATAGCAACCCTAATTACGCTATGACGTTAGCTAAAAGTTATGGTTGGACCACACCAGCAAAAGCAATTATCGGTGGTGCTAAGTTTGTTAGACGAGGTTATATCAACAATGGTCAACAAACTTTATATAGAATGCGTTGGAACCCACAAAATCCTGGAACACATCAATACGCAACAGATATTAACTGGTGTAAGCATCAAGCGAACACCATTTATAATTTATACTCACAAATTGGTATGAAGGGCGAATACTTCGTACGAGATAGATACAAATCTTAATTTACAGGACTATGTGCTGACAGCATGTAGTCCTAATTTTATGGAAGAGGTGTCAAAATGATTTATAAAAATAGAGATATTGAAGCAGTAATTAATGAACGTGGCGTCAATTTGGGGAACATTGATGTTGTTTTTTACACTAAAGATATTAATACGACTTCTTTTAGACTATTCCTGAAGAAAAAAATTGAGTATGCAAATGAAACAATTTACGATATTTTCGATTTAAGAAATAAAGGACTTACTCCATATATCGATCTCATGATGGAAGATGGATCGATTTTTACTAGGGAACCAATGGAAATTGTTGAAGCAGATGCTGGATTGATTCAATATAATATCCCAAGCGATATTTTACTTCATATCGGTAAAGTTGAGGCAAGTGTTTATTTACTAACTGATACAAATAAAGAAGATGAAGGAGTAGAAGTTGCACAATTTTACTTTTATATTGACGATAATGGATTAACTTCAAGAGTTAGACGTGTCGTAAATACTCCTATCGTGGATGAAGCAGTAGCAAGAGTTCTGTCGCAAGACGCTCAAAAACTATTAGATACTAGATATAAAACTAATTTAGAAAATAGTTTAAGAAGTTATTTGTTTGAAAATGCAGATAGATTTAAAGGTCCTAAAGGTGATGAAGGTGATAAAGGTGATGTTGGAGAACGTGGTCCTAAAGGTGAAAAAGGAGATAAAGGAGATGTTCCAGAAGAAATTGCCAATGCAAGAGGCAGAAGTAACTCGTTAAAAGATGAGATAGATAGAATAGAAAACAAAACATATACAAAAAATTCAAATAAAGTTAGACCTCTTGTTTCTTTTTATTTAGATGACGGATATCAAAACGATTACGATGTTGTTTATCCTAAGGCTAAATCACTAAACATACCAATAACAGCATGTTTATATAATACAAGTGAGTTATTATCTACTCCAGATAAATTAAATGAATTAATAGATAATGGCTGGGAAATTCATTCACATACGGCTCATCACGTTGATTTAGATAAAATGAGTTATGAAGAACAGAAAAAAGAAATGTATGACAACATTATGCACTACAAGAATTTGGGTATCGACTTAAAAGGTATTTGTTATCCTAAAGGCTACTCAAACGAGTATACACCTAAAGCTGCACGTAAATTTTTTGAAGTGGGTATGAGTTCAATTCCAGGTATTAATAGTTCTCCGATTGATACTTATTACGTCAAACGTGATTTAACCGATCAAACAGACATGAACAAAATGAAAGAACGTGTAGATAAAATTCTAGCAGATGGTAAGGGTTGGTTAGTTTTCTATTCACATACAAACATCTTTAAACAAAATACAACAGTACGCGATAGATACTTTGAAATGATGGACTATGTAAAAAGTAAAGGTATCGAGTGCGTCACAGTACATGAAGCTATGAAAGTTTATGGCAATACGCTTGATATTGGCGATAAAAAATATAGTGATGATTGGCTTAAAGTGGGTAGTGACGGTGTGTTAGATACAAGTAATTTGCCAGTTGTTTATAATAAAAATTTAACAAACGTTAGTTCTATTAAAGGAACTGATTTCAAAGATGGCAAAATCACAATTACATCATTTGACTTATCTAAAAAAAGCGATATTCCATTCGATAGTGGCGTAGGCACGTTGTACACGGATAGACGTTTTGAATTGAACGAATACGGACAACGTGCATTCCAACGTTTTGAAGGTATAGACGGAACAATTGTTCAACGTGTTTATAATGCTGGTGCTTGGTCTGATTGGACTACTGTTGGTGGTATGAATACTGTAAGAGGTACATTTAACAGTGCATCAGTTATTACTGATTTCCCTAAATTCAAACGTACAACATTTGCAGTTTTAGCGGGCGATAACGCTGGCTTCCCCGAACAAATCGGTACAGTAGAAACGAATCGTTTTAGTTCAGCAGATGTATTAGGATATCAATTGTTCTACCCTTATAATCGCAACTATTTCTACAAACGCTATTGGACTACTAACGGTTGGAGTGATTGGGATAAAATATCCCTTACATTAGGATTAGCACAAAGTTTTGACTTTGGAGATATTGAAGCTAACTCAACAAGAACCTACTCATTTACAATCAACGGTGTAAATGATAATGATGTACCTAGCATTAACTTCTCACAAGGGTTAGCTAACGGACTCATTCCATTTATCTATACAGCAGGAAATAACACCATAGTAGTTAAAATTATTAATGTTTACAATAATAAAACAACAATTGGCACTCGACCTATCAGAATTAAAGTGCTTAAAAACTAATTACAGCTGACCTTTTTAGGTCGGCTTTTTATTTTGGAGGAATGTAGATGAAAACAGATGCAGGTTCAATAGCACGTACAATTGCTTTAGCATTAGCGTGGATAAATCAAATTTTAGCTATGAATAAAATTTCACCTATTCCAGTAGATGAAATGACGATAAGCACAGTGATTACTGGTGTAGTATCGCTTTTAGCTTGGTGGAAAAATAACAACTTTACTCAACATGCACATAAAGGTCAAAAAGAAATCAATAAATCTAAAGCTGGTGTGACTGGTGGTACTGGTTCGCCTTTAGGAGATGATTAAATGACGAGTAAAAGGACATATAAAGATGCTATTAAGTATTTAAAATCAATGGAAGGTAATGCTTACAACCCGGACCGAAGCTATGGATTTCAGTGCTTTGATTTAGCTAACCAATGGTGGTTGTATCTATTCAATCATACTTTAAAAGGTGTAGGTGCAGCAGACATACCTACATGGAATAATTTTACAGGCGAAGCTACTGTATATGAGAACACACTTACTTTCCAAGCGAAACCAGGTGATTTGGTAATTTTGAACCGTAATTACGGGCAGGGTTATGGTCATGTCGGAATTGTATTAAGTGCTACATTAAACTCAATACAAATTTTAGAGCAAAATTGGCTCGGCGGTGCGTACTGGAACCCGCCAGAAGTTGCTACACGTCGCACACATGGCTATGACTTCCCTATGTGGTTTATTAGACCGTTCTACGCTAAAGAAACGACTAAAAACAAAATCAAAAGCAAAGCTAAGCCGGTTAAGAAAGCGAAAGCTAAGAAAGGTAAGAAAATATTACTCGTTGCAGGTCATGGTAAAGGTGCTTATTCAAATGATCCTGGTGCCGTAGCAAATGGATATAACGAACGCGATTTTAACCGAAAAAATATCATACCTAAAGTTAAAAAGTATCTTGAAAAATCAGGACACAACGTTGTTTTATATGGTGGGAAGTCAATGAATCAAGACTTGTATCAAGATACGTTATATGGCCAACGTGTAGGTAACTATTCAGACTATGGTTTATATTGGGTTAAAAAGAATGTGAAACCTGATGTGATTGTAGAATTCCACTTAGATGCTGCAAGTCCACAAGCTAGTGGTGGGCATGTGATTATTAACAATCAATACCCGGCTGATAATATTGATAAAGCAATCAGTAGTGCGTTAGACAAAACGGTTGGTAAAATCAGAGGAGTGACAGCACGTAATGATTTATTAAATGCAAATGTAGCCGGTAAATTAAATCTTAACTATCGATTAGTTGAATTAGGTTTCATCACATCTAAAAAGGATATGAATTACATCAATGATCACTTAGATAGCTTTACTAAACGGATTGCAGAGGCTATTCACGGTAGACAAATCGATGCAAAACAAAGTAAACCTAAAAACACTACTTGGAATTGGAAAGGACATATTCATTTTACAACTCTAATGAAGGTACGCAAAAAACCAGGACTAACTGGTACTGTGTTAAATAGTAAACAATGGTTCGAAGCAGGAGATTATACAGACTTTGACCAAATTATCAAAAAGGACGGTTACTGGTGGTGTCGTTTTAAATTTGATAACAAAGGTGAATACTTTTATGTAGCGCTTTGTAGAATACACGATAAAAAGCAACGTATTAAATCAGAAACTAAAGAGTTGTATGGCAAGATTAGTTGGTATTAATTTGATATAATATATTTACACGACATTTCACTATTAGTTCGTAAAGGGATAAGCATGACGGTGCTTGTCCCTCTTTTTTTGTGCCTGTTATAAAATACTTAAAGAAATTTAAGTAAAAGTGTTGACAATATATAATACTTAAATTATTATAAGTATATAAATTAAAACAAAGGCGGTTATTACAATGAGAAAACAAATCGAAGAATTATTAAAAAGCGAAGTTACAGGTTATAGAATTGCAAAGAAAACAGGTATTGGTGAAAGTGTTATTAGTAATTTAAGAAGTGGCAAACGTAATTTAGACAATATATCACTAAAAAACGCTGAATTACTATATAATTATCAAAAGGAGATAGAAAAAATGAACGAATTGAATAGCAAAATGATTGAAGATGTAGTATTAGGCGAAGTTGAATTAGTGGAAAGTTTAGGTCAATACTTTATCGATATTGAGGGAGATTACAAGTATAACGTAGAATTTGCTACACTTTCAGAAGTTGATTATAAAGTTTGTGCATTATATGAAGTTGCTACAAGCAAAACTTACGAAGTTCCTTATCACGATAAATTAGAAAAAGAAGATATGAAGTTATTTTATGATAAATGGTTAGAAAAAGATCAACAGGAAGAAACTTATATCGAGAGCGTATTCTTCGTAAATAGAGAAGACGCAGAAAGTTATATTAAAGATGTATTGAAAGGTAAAGAAAGTTTAACAGAAGTTGCTGCAGAAATTGGATATTTTGAATAAAACACAAACCACGTTCTTATGAGCGTGGTGTTTTTTATGTGAGGGACTCGGGTCCCTAAAAAGTCCCTAAAAATTTGTATTATATGGTGTGTTATTAATAGGCAAAATAAAAAGAACCCCGTCGTTATGGGATTCTTAATTTCGAAAAGTGTTTAATTTTCGGTTAATAGCGTCCTGGGAGGGATACTAAAAACCTTATAACGACGGGTTTCATGGGCTTTTGGGTCCCTAATGGGTCCCTAAAATCACATTGCACTAATTATTTGTGTTGCTTTTTCATCTTCTTCTTTATATGTTTCTTCAAGTAAATGTGAATATACTTCTGTGGTTACTGATATATTTTTATGACCTAATCTTTTTGAAATGTAATATATAGAAATGCCTTTAGCTAATAAATATGAACAGTGAGTGTGACGTAGTGCATGCGAAGTAATCTCTTTGATACCAAGATTGTTGCAATATACTTTTAAACGTTTATTAACCGCATTGTTTGTTAATTCGCCAAAAATAGTACCGTCGATTGTTCTAGGTAACTGATCAATAGACTTAATGATATGGTTCATGTCTTTTTGACTAATAGACACGTAACGTGGTGACGAATCTGTTTTATGCTCATCAATATATATTTCACTTTTAACTTGGTTAATATATTCACGTTTTAGATTCAAAGCACCACTTATGCGACAACCAGTACATATCATGATGAATAGTACAAGGGACGACGCATTGTCTTTAGTCATCAAATGTTGTTTTAATTTTTCATAGTCTTTTAGATTGATATATTTACTATCTTCACTTTTATTTGGATTGCTAGCTTTATAACTCACTTTAAAAGTTGGGTTCTTAGATATAAGTCCTTCATATACTGCGTCGTCTAATGATGTTCTTATATAACCGTTAAGTTTTCTGATAGATTCTTTAGAATGATGTTTTGAAAACTCATTGATGAAATCTTGATAGTGATATCGTGATAAATCTTTCAATTTCTTTTTGCCAATTGAATGATTGTTGATATGCTTTATAGCAGAAGAATAGGACTTATAAGTTTTAGGTGTTACCGTCGATTTTTTAAATGTTTCACACCATGTTTTGAAATAGTCATATAACGTTAAATTAGGTTCGTATTCAATACCTTGCTTTAATTCATTTAACTTATCTAACCCTGCAGAATTTGCCTCACGTTTCGTTCTGAAACCTTTCTTACGATATCGTTTGCCTTCATATTTAAATTCATATTGCCATTTTTTACCGTCATAACATCGTGTTTGCATGTTATCCCTCCTAAAAAGGTAAAAAAATAATAAGGGTAGGTGGACTACCCGCAAATTACTCGCTATTAAATCGTCACTAGGACGCTTATTAATCAAAAGTTTGGTAGTTATAAATAACTTTCCCTATAACTTCTATTTCATCAATTGAATCTAAATCATAAGAATTGGTTTTGAACTCATCTGAATAACTGACTGGATCTAAATGTAATTTAGTTTCGGTACGTCTCACACGCTTCACTGTATATTCTCCACCTAATCGTAAGACTAAAATATCGTTATTATTCAATCTGTAATCTTGATTGCGTCTGTAATCGTGAATGATTATGTATGAGCCATTAGATAAAATTTTATTCATGCTATCGCCATTGACTTGTAAAGCGATACACTCTTTAGGGTTACGACCATTAAAAGCAATGTCTGGGACATCTAATTCTCTATTATCAATCGCCACGCCTTCGAAGTTGCCAGCCGAAACTTTTCCATAATAAGTTACTTTATGAGTAGTAGTTCCTAAATCTACTTCGAAACTATCTTCATCAAAGCCTAATATATATTCTGGAGTAACGTTAAAAACTTTTGCATAATCGTCAACTTTGTTGACAGGAAATTGACGACTTTTATTCAAATACCTTGAAATTGTAGATTTCGATGATCCTACTTTTCTAGCTAATTCGTTAGATGTAAAACCTTTTTCATTCATTAAATCAGTTATTAAATCAATGATTTCAGAGTTTGTTCTCATTACGTTTTCCTCCTTTAAAGAGCTACTTTTTGTTTACAACTAAATTATAGCATCGTTCCCAAATGAATACAATATATAGGAAAGAAAAAACTTTTTTAACAAAAATCAATATAAATAGTTGACATTAGGGAACGTATGATTTAAGATTAAGTCAGTTCTTAATTGAAGGACAGAAACGAGGTGTAAAAATGACATTGAATTTAAAACGTCTTAAAGCCGAAAGAATGGCAAGTGGGTTATCTCAAGATGAGATGGCAGAACGAATGGGCTGGAAAACTAGAACACCTTACGCCAAACGAGAAAACGGTTTAGTAACCATTGGTGCTGACGAACTAATAGAAATGGCACAAATATTAGGTTACGGAATTGACGACATAGGTATTTTTTTTAATCAAGGTGTTCCCAAACGGGAATTAAAGCAAAAACAAACAACTTAATATGGAGGTGAAAAAGATTGAAAGAAATAGAAAACATCGAAATAAGTAAACTTAAATTTGACGACGATATTAATGAGCTTGTTCCAGAAATGACGGATAAAGAATTTAGCGACTTAGTAGCAAATATAGAAATGCAAGGTCAACACACACCGATTCATATCAACTGGGACAACACAGTGTTAGATGGTCGTCACAGAGTTAAAGCTTTGAAAGAGTTGAATATTAACCAAGTAAAAGCTATTAGAGAAAATCTCGAAAAAGACGAAGCACTTAAATTTGTTAGGGATACAGCAGTTGAACGCAGAAATTTAACAACTAATCAAAGGTTGAACATTGTTTTAAACGCTAGAGACTTAATCGGAGATATTCAAGAAAGAGCTAGAGAGCAAAGAAAAAGAGCAGCGATACAAACCAATAAAAAGAAAAAACAACAGGATATCGAACGCTTTGGTTCAGCTGAACTAAAGCGTGAAGAAAATAATGCACCATTTATTACAGAACAACCTGAGATTAATCAATACAACACTCCAGTTCATGAGAACAAAGAATTGGCAGAACTTGCTGGTGTTAGCAAATCAACAGTAATGAGAGCCAAAAAAGTTAAACGTGAAGCACCAGAAGTGTATGAAAAAGTTATTAAAGAAGATAGTGGCTGGAACAAAGCTTATAACGAACTACCTTCAGTCAAAAACAAAGAATATCAAAAGCAACTTAAAAATAAACGTGTAGAGGTAGAAACTGACATGTCTGATGAAGAAATAGAATTAATGGCTCAATCTCAAACACTTGTTAAAAGATTGCATGACTTATCTTTGTGCGTTGGTAGTACAAATGATTTAGAGAGTGTAATAAACAAAGCATTAGAGACCGATGTTAACGATATTAAAGAAGCTTATTTCAAAATAGAAAAAATATTTTCATTAATAGGATTAAAAATTGAAGCAAACGGAGGAGCAAAATAATGAAAAAATTAATCGATTTTCCAAGTAGAACAGAGAAAGTAGCTATCAATAAATTAGGGGTTGATGAAAGTTATCAACGTCCAGTATCAAAGGCCAAAGTAAACAAAATCGTTAAAAATTTCAACCCGATCGGAATGGGACCAATATTAGTTTCACAAAGAGAAGATGGAAGTCTTTGGATTTTTGATGGTCAACATAGAGTTGAAGCCTTGAAAATTCTAGGTGAATTAGTTTGGGAAGTAACAATTTATTCAGGAATGAATTTAAAAGATGAAGCTACTGCCTTCAGATTACTGCAAGAAGGTTCTAAAGCGAATGCTGCTGAACGTTATGTGAGTGAGTTAGCAGCAGGAGTTGAAGAAACGATAGCTATTGAAAATACACTTAATCAAATTGGTTTCACGGTAGATAGAAATACTAGTAGTTACACAATCCAAGCTGCTGACACCGTAAAAGAAATATATAGAAATGGTGGACCTAAATTGCTTAAAGACACTATTTGTTTAATTCGTGATTCATTAGGTACTCAGAGAAAAAATTATACACGTGTAGTAATGATCGGTGTGTCTCAATTCATTACAGAATATCCATCACACGATAAAAAGTGGATAACTAAAAAATTAGGAGAAGAAGGCTTGGTTGCTTTCAAAAACAAAATTGAAGATTACAGCCGTGCTACTGGTAGTACAAAAAAAGTTGCGACCGTAAAAACGCTAGTACGAATTTACAATCACAACAAAAGTAAAAAATTACAGTTAGCAGAATAATTAACAACCTAATTATACCACAAGAGGTGGTGTGGAGCTACCTTCCACAATCGAATAAGCAACTTAAAGGAGGCATAGCATGAACATTCTATACAAAACAACCCTCCTCATCACAATGGCAGTTGTGGCGTGGAAGGTCGTAAAGATTGAGAAAAATACAAGATTTAAACTTAGAAATTTTGATTATCCAAAAATTAATAACACTCAAAGCAAATCATTATTGGATATTGCTAGTCACGATCTAAAAGATATTTAAAGGAGGACTAACCATGAATTTAAAAATTCATATTGTATTAAATGATATTGCAGAATTAAAAAACACTCTGGAGCAAATTGAAAGTATTCGCTCACAAAGTGTTGAAAGTATAAATGTAGAAATAATTGTCGATTCTAATCGTCCATCTCATCCAATGCAGCTTTGATGTAATTCAAGTTTTCTACAATTACTTTGCCATTTACTACAGAAGTACTACTAACAGGATTACTACTTGCTGCAAATTTAGTAAGTTTCGCATTATGCTCCAACATTGCGATTACCAAATCTGTCGCTAGTTCTTTATTAGTTTTACTCATCATATCCACCTCCTTAGGTTGATAAATAAATTATACACGAAAGGAGTATCTAAGATGGAACAAACATTAACCGTATCTTTAACAATACCGGACACACATGTACTTGTCTCTATAGATGAATATGAAGAACTATTAAGCTACTCACTAGATCCCGTTTGGGACTTAAAAGAATTGAAACGCAAATTGAAAATGTCATCTGACGACACTATTAAAGACAGATTACTATTCAATCCGAAGTTTGAGAAATTACTTAAACAACAAGGTATCGCACATTATCCAGATGAAAGTTTAAATCGTTGGAGATTCAACGCAAGAAAGATGAATAAATTCATCGAAGAACATTTCGAAGAAATTCATGGAAAGGGGAGATAAACATGAAATCACACGATAAAGCATTCTTAATCTCAGGCATGATGTTCAACGTAACATTTTTCTTAGCAATGATGCTAAACATCTTCATCACAAACGCAATAGCGATTGCAATGGTTGCATCAACAGTAACGTATTTATTCTTTGACAAACTGTTTTACGCACAAAAAAAGACTGAAAGTCGCTGCAACGACTAACAGTCAAACACTTAACAAAAATTTCATCTTAATCATATAACGGGAGGCACATATATGCAAGAGGTAACTATATCTTTAAAAGAATATAACAACTTGCTAAAAGATAGCAAAGACTTAGTTTTAATCAGTTTAGAAAACAAACATCTAAAAAGACAACTAGATACTGCTAAAGAGCATATTAAAGATTTAAACGACAATGTCAATTTATATATTAGCCTGTACCAAAGCGCTGATGCTAGAGCAGACAGGGCTGACCAACGATGGGGGGAGTACGTGAATGCAAGAGCCAATATTAAATTGTGAAGTAGAGTATCGCATTAAAGATAATTACTTTGGGCGCTGGATCACTAATAAACCTACTGCTCAAGAATATGCTAATTACAATGCTTTAAGACGTAATGCTCGTAAATTCGATGGTTTGCAAGATATAGACATTGACTGGGATAAACACTTGATTGAAGTATCGACAATCGAAACGAAAGAAACGCGTAAAGTATACAATTTTGAAGATTTGGAGGAGGTAAACGATGGCTGAACAACTTAACTTATTCCAAAAAATAGCAGACGTTAAAGCTAATATTGATGGCTTTACTAAAGATGCAAAAAGCTACAACTACTCATATGTAAGTGGCTCTCAAGTATTACACAGAATTAGAAATAAGATGATTGAAAACAATTTATTACTTGTACCAAAAACATCTGAAGAAAATTACAAACAAATTGATGTAACAAGATTTAATAAAAAAGCTGGTCGTGAGATTACAACATCAGAATTTATCGTTGAAATGAAATTGACATACGTATGGATCAATGCAGACAAACCAGAAGAACAGTTCGAAGTAACGTTTTATGCAGTAGGTCAACAAGATGATGTATCAAAAGCACATGGTACTGCATTAACTTATGCAGAAAGATATTTCTTAATGAAATTCTTCAATATTCCAACTGATGAAGATGATGCAGATGCAAAACAAAAACAAGAAAAATATAACAAGGTAAGTAGTAAAACGGTTGGCGTACTAAAACAAGAGGTGTTTGATTTTGTCGATTTGATGAAGTCATTAGGAAAAGACGTAACGCAACAACAAGCAGAAAGTACATTTGGAATACAAGATTACACGTCGATGTCTGAACAACAAGCAGTAACCACAATCAATAACATTCAAGCAATGGCGAAAAAATATAAGGAGAATACAAATGACTAATTTAACTATTTTGACAGGACGTATCACTAAAGATTTAGAACTAAAACAAGCAGGACAAACTCAAGTAACTAACTTCTCATTAGCAGTAGATAACCCATTCAAAAAAGATGATACTTCATTCTTCGACATTGTAGCGTTTGGTAAAACTGCTGAACTACTTAATAACTACTGTGGTAAAGGTAGCAAAATCTTAATCGAAGGTAACTTGAAACAAGATAGATTTCAAGATAAAGAAGGAAACAATCGTTCAGTAGTACGAGTGATTGCTAACAGAATTGAATTCTTAGATAGCAAAGGTAGCAACCAACAAAACAACCAACCTCAACAAAGAGGACAAGCACCAGCAGGAAATAATCCATTTGATAATGGTACAGACATCGATAACTCAGATTTGCCTTTCTGATTGGACTGATGTAGATGGCGAAAATCAAAAACTACATTACTCAAGATGACGGTACAACTACCGTTGTCATTGAGGGTGTAGATATAGACAATAAAACGTCGTTATTACTCGATAACGGACTGGAAGTTGAATGTGAAGTTAAAGCTATTGATCCATTCCTAATTACTGATAAGCAACGACGGAAAGTGTTTGCTCTCTGTAACGATATAGAGGCTTATACAGGGCAACCCAGAGAGTACATGAGGGAAATGTTCCAAGATTATATAACGTTCCTAAATGGCTATGATAAACGCTTGTCATTAAGTAATTGTTCAAGAGGACAAGCTAGAGAATTAATCGAAGTCATTCTCGACTGGGTGTTTCATAACAATATCCCACTCAACTATAAAACAAGCGACTTACTTAAAAATGATAAAGCATTTCTATATTGGTCTACGGTCAATCGTAACTGTGTTATCTGTGGTAAACCACATTCTGATTTAGCACATAGATATGCAGTAGGTAAAGGTCGTAATCGTAACAAGATAAATCATGTAGGCAATCAAGTATTAACGCTATGTCGTTCACATCATACGGAACAGCACCAAATAGGAATGGATACATTCAACAAAAAGTATCACTTAACAGATAGTTGGGTTGATGTAGACGAACGACTAAATAAAATGCTTAAAGGAGGTAGTGATATTGGCTGAAGTATCATGGATAAAATTAAAAGTCGGAATGTTTGATGATAGCAAAATTAAATATATAGAGGCATTACCAGAACGTGACACAATCATAACCGTTTGGGTTAAGTTGCTAACTCTTGCTGGTAAATACAATGAACAAGGTTACATCATGCTATCAGAAAACTTACCTTACAACGATGAAATGTTAGCTAATGAATTCAATCGACCTATTAATTCAATCAGATTAGCAATGAGAACTTTTGAAGAATTAGGAATGGTAGAAGAAGTCAGAGGTGCATACAAAGTTAAAAATTGGGAGAAACATCAAAGTTTAGATAGTAAAAGTAAGCATAACGAAAAGAATAGACTTCGACAACAACGATATAGAGAACGACAAAAACAAAACCAAATAGGAAATAACGTTACCGTAACGTTACGTAACGATACAGAAGAAGAAGAAGAAAGAGAAGAAGAATATAAGAATAAGAATAGAGAAGATAGAAGTAACGACGTCTTCTCAAAAGCAATTAATTATGTAATCACATTTTTAGATAATAACTTAACCCCTTATCAAATGGAACAGATAGGATATGCAGTCGACGATATAGGGGAACATGCTGATGAGGTTATCGAAATTGCTACTGATTACACGAAAGAAAAAGGGTGTCATGTTGGTTATTTAATTCAAGTTTTAAATAATTGGGCTAAAGAAAATGTGAAAACTAAAGAAGATGCTCAAAACAAAGTAAAACCTAAACAACAAGTAAAAGGAACTTTACTAGACGACATATTGAACGAGGAGTGATAACAAATGCCTATGACTAAAAAAGAGGCTGCAATCATTCTTAATAAAATCAATACTATTTACAATATGAAGTTCGATAGTGACGAACAAGTTTTGAAAGAATGGCTACACCTATTAATAAAATATGGGGACTATCAACCGACATTATTAAAAACAGAGCAATACATCAGAGAAAAGAAGTATAAACCTACTTTATCTGACATATTAGCTTATAAACCTAAAACAAAAGTGATTGACACGATACCTAAAGAACAAACTAAAGCATACAAATTACAGCATGACCCAGAATACAAAAAACGTCATGAAGAACGTAAGAAAAAATGGGCGCAGATGAAACAAGAATGGGGTGTTGTAGATGAAGAATATTGATGTTTTATCAACCGAACACTCTATTGTTTCAAATCTGATGAACTACCCTAAATTGTTAAGTAAGTTAAAACTCAAACCTGTAATGTTTACAGATGTTACTGCGCAAAAATTTATCGAGTATGTACTTGAACAAGGCAAAGTAGATGTAAACGAGATTTACTACAAAAGCAGAGAAGATGCTGAATTTATACCAACTAAGGTATTAACCCAATTGTATAACTCTAAAGGTACAGACAAAGTGTTTTTTATGCAGGATCAACTAAATATCTTAAACAACTACATTTTGAATAAGGCTAGGGTCGAAGTTAGCGAGTTTCAATCAGTACCAACAAAAGAGAATTTTACTTATCTAATCGACCAATTAAAAGGGTTAAGTGAGTTAAACATTGAGAAAGATAACCCGACAGACCAATTTCTAACAACTGTTATGGAAAACATCTTATCAGATACGCCTAAGACGTTTATAACGACGAACTTTAATAAGTTAGATGAAAAGATACATGGCTTTGAAGAAGGACAATTAAACGTGCTTGCAGGGCGACCTAGTACAGGCAAAACTGCCCTAGCATTAAATATGATTTGGAACCTGACACTACAGGGGTATCCGACTACCTTCTTCAGTTTAGAAACTGGAGGTAACAACATTGTTGAACGTCTAACGTCTGCGATATCTGGTGTGCCACTTTATAAGATTAAAAAGTCAGATGGGCTAAATGATGATGAAGTTGAAAGAATAATGTCAGCAATCAACGACATTAAACAACATAGCAACTTTAGAATTGAAGATCATGCTCAAATTACACCACAAGGTGTGAGAGAAATTGCTATGAGAGATAGCGATAAACCACAAATTATATGTATCGACTACTTGCAGTTAATGAAATCTGACTTGCCACAAAAAGATAGACGTTTAGAAGTTGAAAAAATTAGTCGTGATTTAAAGATTATAGCTAAAGAAACAGGTTGCTTAATCATTGCTTTATCACAATTAAGCAGGGGTGTTGAAAGTAGGCAAGACAAACGTCCTATGATGTCTGATTTAAGAGAGGCTGGGGGCATTGAGCAAGATGCGAACATGATATTCATGCTTTATCGAGATGACTATTACAACCGTGAAATCGCAGATGATGAAACTGGCAAATCAGATATTGAGTTAAACGTCGTTAAAAATAAAGACGGTGAGACGGGCGTTGTTGAACTAGAATTCTACAAAAAAACACAGAGGTTTTACTAATGATTATTGCAGAATTACAAACGTTGTTAGGCGACTTGTACCGTAACGATTACAAAGATGATCCAATCATTCAAAAAAGCATTTTAGAAATGGGTTGGGCAGTAGATAGATTATTAAAAAGTGAAGAAATAATCTTTTTTGATGATTACGATAACGTTAAATCAAAAATATTAGATGAAACAAAGTGGAGGCAAAGCGATGGGACTTATAGAAAATCAACCTAACGCATATAGCCTATATGAAAGCGACGGTTGGGAAATGCTTAGAGTACTACCTAGAGATGACGGTACTTTCTATCTTGCTAATAAAGGCGGAATGAGTGATAAGCATTTTAAACCACTTGTGACTAAAGATGAGTTAGCAAAGATGAAACGTAAACATAAATTATTTAGAAAAGAAGAATTACAACAACAGACAACAATAGATGAATTCTTATTCTAGGAGTGACAACGTGCGGATAGAAATTAACTTTAACGAAACGTATGAGGCACCTATTGGCTCGCCTCGTCCACGTTTCAGAAATACAGGTAGATTTGTTCAAACGTACATGCCAACGTCTTATACAAAGCATAAGGACTTCGTCAGAGAGCAGATGCCAAACGCATTACTCGATGGAAAATTGAAAGTGACATTATCGTTTTACTTCAAGGCACCAAAAAGCTGGAGTAATCGTAAAAAGTTATTAGCAATTGGACAGTACAAACGTACTAAACCAGATATAGATAATTTAATCAAAACTGTGTTAGATGCAGCGAATGATCATCTATGGAAAGACGATAACCAAATCGTTGAAATACACAGTTTTAAGCAATATGCAGAGGAACCGAAAATTATTTTAGAAGTGGAGGAAGTGTAATGCAGGAAGAAACACTAAAACTCACATTCGATTTAACCGTCGAAGTAGAACAACCTATTTGGATAAACAAGCACGCAGATAGAGAAAACTATATCGAACATTACGCTAATAGATATAAAAATGACCCTGACAATTTACTCGATAATATCAAAAATATTACTGACGTTAGTGTCAGTTACGCAGATTGGAAGTGACACCATGCCGAAAGCAAAAAGAATTATGTACAAAGGTCAAGAATACACATTATCGAAAGACGAAATTAATCAAATGCGTAAAGGTAAGGTAACAGCCGATGCATTTGATGAACGTATCGCAAAGGGTTGGAACATTAAAGACGCAGTTTATTTAAATCATAACTTTGTACCGTTTAAGAATGGTGTGTATCTAGCAGTACCAGTATTTAATGATACTTACTACATTAAAAGGTCAGATTTTGAAGATATGCGACAAAAATACAACCTAAGCACACAGAAAATATTCTCAAGAGTTAGAAAACAACCTATCGAAGAAGTTATACCGGAAGAATACACAATTTATGAAAAGGAAAGCGATGATGATATGAATTACTTAGCAGAACAGAGAGAGCGTGAGGAACGTATCAAAGCACGTGAGTTAAATAGATTAAAAGAACGCAAGCCACATTTATTTAACGGCACACCACAAAAACATGTATTTGATAAATATTGCGTTCACTTATTCGAAAACAATGTATTTGCCAAAGTCAAAACAGATCAATACGGCAATGTACAGAGGGGGTAGCGGAATGGAATTACATGAATTAAATCCAGGCGATGACATTTGGTTTAAATATCCTAAAGCTAAAACATCATTCCCGGCGGTTGTGGAAGAGTTGAATTATAACTTTAATGGTGAACCTTATCTTATGGTTCGTGTTGGTAGTGAGTTAGTAAAGATTGATGATAGATACGACATAGTAAAGGTGTAGATGAAAATGACAATTATTAGTAATAAAAAAGTAGATATGGTAAACGAACCGCCACATTATCAGTTCGGTAAGTTCTCAGCACGAATGATTATCGAATTAGTAGGTAAGACGTACAAATCAGCGTCAGTATTTTATCACGTAGGGAATGCACTCAAATACTTAATGAGAGCGCCTAGAAAGAACGGTTTGGAAGATTTAAAGAAAGCTAAACAAAGTGTTGAGTTTGCGATAGAGAATTGGGAGTGATGGTATATGAGTGTTCATTTTAGCAGTAAATCAAATGAGTGGACTACACCGCAATATTTATTTGATGAATTGAATGAAGAATTTAATTTCACGTTAGATCCATGCGCAACTGACGAAAATGCTAAGTGTAGTAAATACTTCACTATTGAAGATGACGGTTTAAGTAAAGATTGGTCAAATGATGTTGTGTTCATGAACCCACCTTATGGAAGAGAAATAAAAAAATGGATCAAGAAAGCGTACGAAGAAAGTTTGAATGGTGCAACGGTTGTTTGTTTGATACCAGCAAGAACAGATACAACATACTGGCACGATTTTATTTTCGATAAAGCAGATGACATTAAATTTTTAAAAGGTCGCTTGAAGTTTGGAAATGGTAAAAATAGTGCGCCTTTTCCAAGTGCAATAGTTGTTTATAAATATAAGGAGGACTAACTATGATCTATTTAGGTGGCGACATGCTAAGTATAGGGCAACAGATGCGTCGTGAGTGGGAAAAACAAGAGTTACAACGATTAGGCTTTAAAGTCTACGCACCACATGACGACAAAGACATAAATAATAAAGCAAATGCTAACCAAGATAAACTAGCAGAACGTATCGTATTTAATGACACATTAGGCATGGAAACAAGCGATGTAATGATATTCGATTACTTACCACATGCACAAGGTACAATTTGCGAAATGGGGTACGCACAGCATCTTAAGAAAGCAAGTGAGAAGGATATTAAGATTTATGTTCAATGCACCGACATTAGACAAGGAACAGGACATATTTCAGATGAGCAAGACCGAGCAGAATTCAGTATCAATCAATATGTGTATGGCGTAATTATGGATATCACTGATGGTAGAGGTATTCAGACCTTTGATGAGATATGCGAAGAGTTGGTGGAAGAATGAAGTTTATAGATATATGTAGTGGTATAGGTGGTTTCCGTTCTGCATTAGAGAAACACGGTCATGAATGCATGGCGTTTGCAGAAATAGATAAGTTCGCAAAGCAAAGTTATAGGGCGATATACGATACAAAAAATGAGGAGGAGTTAGATGACATCACAAGCGTTACAGATGAACATTTTCGATTATACAGAGGACAAGTCGACATCATCACAGGTGGCTTTCCTTGCCAAACCTTTAGTATCGCAGGAAATCGCAGAGGGTTTGAAGATACAAGAGGGACAATCTTCTTTCATATTGCGAGGGCGATTAAAGAGATCCAACCATCTTATGTACTACTGGAAAACGTCAAAGGGTTACTCTCACACGACAAGGGGAGAACTTACGGAACAATCGTTCAAGCGTTGGATGAACTGGGGTATTTCATCGAATGGGGCTTGTTTAACAGCAAATATTGGGGAGTTCCACAAAATAGAGAACGAGTGTACATCTTAGTTACACGTAAAGACGTATGGAAAGAACCTAAGTTATTTAACCTACTCAAACAACAAACAAGCGTTAATACACGACTAGTTGACATCTTAGAAACGGATGTAGACGAAACTTACTATTTGTCAGAGTCGGGTTATCTCGCTAAGGAAGAATATGGACGTATGGGCAAACAAGCTGTTGAAACTATAAAAGAAAACATGGAAGAAATACGTGATGGTTACACAATTAATGCTTTTAATAAAACAATTGATAAAAGCGGTTTAAGTCCTACATTAACGACTAGACCAGAAGGGTTTAAAACAGCTATTTTACTTGTTGTTGATCAATTAAGGGTTAGAAAACTTACACCGTTAGAATGTTGGCGACTTCAGGGCTTTACAGATGAACAGTTTTATAAAGCTAAAAATAGCGGAGTGAGTAAATCACAATTATATAAACAAGCAGGTAATGCAGTAACTATTAATGTCGTAGATGCGATTGTAGGTGAGTTGGAATGATATTATCCAACACAATCAACCAACGATATCGCTACAACACACATTGCAAGACACCTACACAGATACAACAAGAATTACGCAAGATAGGTGTCAACGGCTTTGTGGTTAAGGTAGCAGGAAGTAGAGTGACGATGTTGGTAAGTGAGAACGATATTAAAAGGAATAGGGAGTGTGTAAGGAATGACAAAGATTAAACGTAAGGTAGAGATGACATTACCAGAATTAATTGAGTGGGCGTGGGAGAATGAAGTTAGTGATAAGGCTTTTTATAGCAATCTTGATGGTGGTTCTGTGTATTTCGATAAAATTCAAAATTTGTCGATAGAGCATGAAATTGCTATAAATGAAACTTTCACAGTAGAAATTGAAGAAGAGATTACGAAAGAAACGGAGATACCTAAATTAGTATCTATCAATAGAAACAATTTAAATGAAGTTAATATAAATTTCAATTGTAGTATCGGACAGTTTTTAGATAGAAGTGATTATAACTATTATATCTTAAACGACGACGACACAATGACTTTAATTTGGAAGGACGGTGCTATGGTTGATGATTAAATTTAGAGTGTGGGATAAAGAAGAAAATAAAATGCATAAAGTAAAAACTATTGAATTCAGTCGTAGAGGTGCAAGAATTATACATTTAGCCGAAGTAAATTCTAACGGTAAAGGAGATCATAAAAGATGGCATTCATCTGTTGAACTCATGCAATCAACAGGCTTGAAAGATAAGAACGGTGTCGAAATTTATGAAGGGGATATTGTTCGACATTCAGAGAAACCTAATCCATGTTTTAGTTACCCCTTTAAAGTTATACAAGCTAGAACTGGAGAATGGAGATTAGATAATTTTAGATGTGGCACAGTGTTAGCATTTAGTAATCAAGATGAGTTGGAAGTATTAGGAAACGTATTTGAAGATAAAAATTTATTAAGTGAGGAGTAAACGAATTGATTGTTAATTCACAAAAAAGAATAAAATTTAAAAATAAATGTGATTGCAAAGTAGATTATGAAGAATTAGAAAAAGCTATATTGTGGGTTCAAAACAAACCTACTTCAAGCAATAAGAAAATTTATATGCACGGTTTTTATCCTTGTGTTTCTGTACATGACAAGAAATATCATGTACATAGATTGTTAATGATGTATTGGTTAGGTAGAAAGTTAGAAACGACTGAACACGTTCATCATATTAACGGCGACAAATCAGATGCAACAAAATCAAACCTTACCATCTTAACAGCAAGTCAACACTTGTCAAATCATAACAAAGGGAAATCTTTGGCACAAAGTCATAGAGATAAAATTGCTAAAGCTAATTGTAAAAGAAAAGGAATGAAGATGAAACGTAAATATAACATTGGCACAAAAGAATTAAAACAGCATTTGGAAAATGGGTTAAGTATTAGCAAAATTGCCAAAATATATAATTGCGATTGGACAGTAATAAAACAAAGAATTAACGAAAATCCAGAGTTATTGGAGGGATAGGAATGGCAGAATTACATTTTGGCTCAAAAGAGTATTTTGAAAAACAATCAGAGTTTTGGTTTAAAGAGAATTCGAAACATATTTCAGAACGTGACGCTTATAAGAAGCAACGTGACGAACTCATCAATGATATGGCAGAAGTTAAAAGGAAGGCAGAGGCGTTTGATGAGATAGATGATTTAATCGTTAACGGGACATTAAAAGATAGAGAGCCAAATGCAATATTTCAAAACATCTGTCATGTAATTATAAATTTAAAGGAGCGTGGTAGTGATGAGTGAACAAACTATACTCCTTGATGAAAATGACTTACTCAGTTTATTAAATGGTGGCAGTTTTCATACATTGGTCGGTAACCAAAAAGTAGTTATTAAGCAGTCGTTACTTAAACCAGCATTAGCACCTATGTTGAATTACCGATATCAAATAGTTGATACAAAAACAGAACGTGAACGTTTATCAAGAATGGTATCACATTCAATTAATTCAAATATTGGAGGAACAATAAATGAAAAACGTAATTAAATTTGTAGGTAAATCAATAATTAGAACAGTAGTCACTAGAATAGTTAAGGACTTAATTGCAGCATATAAATTTACAGAGTATGCAAAAAGAGAACAATCAAAAGAAGAACAAGCTTTTTTCAGAGCGTGTAACAGAATAGGAATGTCTGATATTCAAATATATCGTTTATCACAAATTATGGAAGAAGAAACGGAGAGAAAATAATGTCAATTTTACCAATTAAATTATTATCAGAAAATGCAATCTTGCCAACGAGAGCAAATCCAACAGATAGTGGATTAGATTTATATGTCGCAGAAGATACAACAATTCCAGCACATAGTACAGTCGTAGTACCAACACACATTGCAATTGATTTAGCATATGGATATGAGGCGCAAGTGAGACCACGTTCAGGTAATTCACTTAAAACTAAGTTACGTGTAGCGTTAGGTACAATCGATCACACTTATAACAAAGAAATTGGAATTATCACAGACAATATCGGTGATGAGGCAATCGTAGTTAAAGCAGGTACATGTTTAGCACAATTAGTCATTGCGCCAGTAATGTTACCAGAGCCAACGGAGGTGCAAGAGTTTGACGAAGTGTCGGAAAGAGGAGCGTATGGAAGCACAGGAGAGTAAGGATATATTAGAAAAAGTAAAAGAGGTGCTGGGGAAGTGAAAACGACAGATTTTATTGAATTAGTTAAACGTTTAGGATACAAAGTCAACTTGTCATACAAAAATGTAAATCATAAAAAGACTAAACTTTTAATCTATACAGAAAATGAGAGGCATCCAAGTGCATGGGTTTTTGTACATGAACAGTATTCTTTTAGAAGTTTAGGAATTAATAGTGAATTGTTCACATTGTTAGTGATGTATGCAAGCACTTCTATTAGTGAACGAGGTGGTAACTTATGCAATACCTAATACGTCAATTCAAAGACAGCACAGGTCACATTCACACTGATATTGAGAAAGCACGCACAAACGAAACTCTCTCTATTGTGGAGGCGGAGAGTAAGGAGCAAGCGTTGAAAGTATATAAAGCGCAACGTCAGAAAGAGGCTTTGATGTCCGTCATTAAAGGTTACAAAAAACTTAAGGAGCGATTGTTTAATGATTAAACGCATACTAAAAATATGGTTCATCATCGGAATGTATGAACTTAGTAAATATCTAACTAACGAACTTATCGTGAAGTTGCAGAGTGAAGATGATGTGGATACTGCACCTAAGGACTTTGCTAGAGAGAGTGATCAGACAGATTTGAATGGAGTGAGTGAGTAATGTGGATGGCATTGGTTACTATCATAATTCTGTTGATAGTTATTGCCATACTAGAGATAGGTTTAATATCACTTTTTATAATAAGTATAAAAGATAAAGATTGGGTAACGATGGGATACGTTTTTATCATGTCCTTGCTTATAGGTTTGTTGTTTTTATGCTTATTATATTACGGATTATTAGGAGGCTATTAAATGACTTGGTGGATAGTATTAATACCTATTGCTTATCTCGTTTGGATAATAGTTAAAAGTAAAATGGAGGGATAAATTGTGACATTAAGACGCTCTACACAGATTTATTTAGAAAGCGAATTAAGCAATTACAAGTATATTGATAAAGATATTGCGCGTGTACGTGAGGAAGTACTCAACCCATGGCAACCGACTGATACAAATATCGGTGGAGAACACGTACACAGTAATATAAGCGTTACGGAGATAAAAGCGACAAGAGTAGTAAATGATAGACGTTTATCACAATTAGCAAGAATGAAATCAGCAATTGAAGTAGTATATCATTCTAGTACACCGGAAGTTCAAAAGTTAATGGAACTATATTACTTCAAGAAACCTAGAACATTAAATCTTACAGGTGTTGCTCAGGAGATATGCGTTAGTAAGTCGACTGCGTATGATTTAAGAAAAGATTTATTAACTCGTTTAGCTGATGAATTAGGTATTATTCATTAATTTTGGAAAAGTTCTGGAAAAATAACATCAACTTAACCTATATAATGATATTGTGGCTACGGAAATAGTCATAACATACTCCTTTCTATTTAGTTACGTGAGAAAGTCTTCATAAGCCTTTCAAATATGTAGCCTATCTGAGAGAACACTCAGGTAGGTTTTTTGTATGCTGATAT
>OJLD01000005.1_pt1 | contig 26835 bp, 20 predicted proteins | sample 1596881 | NCBI WGS metagenome assembly OJLD01 (sample SAMEA3904695, study PRJEB24821) | metagenome | biome: Builtin; feature: hospital; material: surface | place: USA | collected 2013-08-16
AACATAAAAATTGGACTGATGATTTTTAGTCATCAGTCCAATTTATTATAGAGCCATTTATATACAGAAATAACTTTTGTGTGAACATGATGCAGTCTACAAATGGAATTTATTTATTCTGAGCATATTGAAGTCTATGCCTTCATATGTGATGGCGAAGAAACAAGTAGTCGATAGAGAAGTAATAACTTTATTTCATTTTAAAGTAAAAAATTGGAAAAGTGATTGACATATTACAATAATGAGGTTATATTATTTATTGTGATTATTTTACCTAAGACAGTAGGAGTTATAGTATAACTTAAAAATTATCCTGCCGAGGCTAAAATTGACTTGAACGTGTGATCATAAAAATGATCTTTCAAGCGCTTTTTGCCGTGGGTAGAAAGTGCTTTTTTTATTGAGAAATTTAAAAAGCACCAAAAATAAAAATGGAGGTGTCTGAATGTCTGCTATTATCGAAGCTAAAAAACAACAAGTTGATGTTATTGCTGAACAACTTAAAAATTCAGTTTCAACTGTTATCGTTGACTACCGTGGCTTAACAGTTGCAGAAGTAACTGAACTACGTTCACAATTACGTGAAGCTGGTGTTGAGTACAAAGTTTACAAAAACACTATGGTTCGTCGTGCAGCTGAACAAGCAGGTATCGAAGGCTTAGATGAATTCTTAACAGGTCCTACAGCTGTTGCAACTTCAACTGAAGATGTAGTAGCACCAGCGAAAGTTATCGCAGGATTTGCTAAAGAACACGAAGCTTTAGAAATCAAAACAGGCGTTATGGAAGGTAGCGTTATTTCAGCAGAAGAAGTTAAAACTGTTGGTTCATTACCTTCACACGATGGTCTTGTTTCTATGCTTTTATCAGTATTACAAGCTCCAGTACGCAACTTCGCTTATGCGGTTAAAGCTGTTGGAGAACAAAAAGAAGAAAGCGCTGAATAATTGCGCATAAAAAATTAAAATAATTGGAGGAAATATAAAATGGCTAATCAAGAACAAATCATTGAAGCAATTAAAGAAATGTCAGTATTAGAATTAAACGATTTAGTAAAAGCAATTGAAGAAGAATTTGGTGTAACAGCAGCAGCTCCTGTAGCAGCAGCTGGTGCAGCTGGTGGCGGAGACGCAGCAGCAGAAAAAACTGAATTTGACGTTGAGTTAACTTCAGCTGGATCTTCAAAAATCAAAGTTGTTAAAGCAGTTAAAGAAGCAACTGGTTTAGGCTTAAAAGATGCTAAAGAATTAGTAGATAACGCTCCTAAAGTAATCAAAGAAGGCGTTGCTAAAGAAGAAGCTGAAAAACTTAAAGAACAATTAGAAGAAGTTGGAGCTACTGTAGAATTAAAATAATTCTAGTATCTTAACTTAATATCGAAGGTTATGTGTTTTTAATGTATTAATAATACATTATCAGAACTAACCTGAATTCTTTGAGAAATTAAAACCCCGTTATCACGATAACGGGGTTTTTACTTCATTTTCTAGTAAAATAAAGATGAACAATGAAAAAAGAGGTGACGTTATGGGACACTATTATGATGAAAATCCAGATGTACAAAGTGATGAAAGAGTCATTCAATATCATTATCATTCCCATCAATTAAATTTAACTACAGATGCAGGTGTGTTCTCAAAAGCACAAGTAGATTTTGGATCAGATACGTTAGTACAAACATTTTTAAACGAGCATCCTCCTGGACCAAGTAAGACGATTGCTGATGTTGGATGTGGGTATGGTCCGATAGGATTAATGATTGCAAAAGTTTCACCACATCATCAAATTACTATGGTTGATGTGAATAAGCGTGCGTTAAATCTTGCTGAAAAGAATAAAAAAGCAAATCAAATTGATAACGTCATTATCAAAGAAAGTGATGGTTTATCACAACTAAAGGATAGTCATTTTGATTATGTACTAACCAATCCTCCCATTAGAGCTGGCAAAGAAGTTGTTCATCGTATTTTTGAAGAAGCATATCAACAGTTAAATTCACAAGGTGAGTTGTACGTTGTGATTCAAAAGAAACAAGGTATGCCTTCTGCTAAAAAGAAAATGGAAGAAATTTTCAATAATGTCGAAGTTGTTAACAAGAATAAAGGATACTATATATTGAAAAGCCGAAAAGGTTGATTTCAAAGTTGTATTCTGATATAGTTATAAAATGTAAAAATTTATGTTCAATAAGTGTGTACTTTTACGCGAAAAGAGCACGATAAACAAGAATAAATGTAGAATCGAAAATGGTGTCATCAACTGTGTTGCCGTTTTCTTTTTGTCTTGTTATACGATTTTTACGCGTATTGGTTCATCACACAATATTTGAGGGGTGAATCTGTTTGGCAGGTCAAGTTGTCCAATATGGAAGACATCGTAAACGTAGAAATTATGCGAGAATTTCAGAAGTATTAGAATTACCAAACTTAATAGAAATTCAAACTAAATCTTACGACTGGTTCCTAAAAGAAGGTTTATTAGAAATGTTCCGTGATATTTCTCCAATTGAAGATTTCACAGGTAACCTTTCTTTAGAATTTGTAGATTATCGATTAGGTGAACCAAAATATGATTTAGAAGAATCAAAAAACCGTGACGCTACTTATGCTGCACCTCTTCGTGTTAAAGTACGTCTAATAATCAAAGAAACTGGCGAAGTTAAAGAACAAGAAGTATTTATGGGTGACTTCCCATTAATGACAGATACAGGTACATTCGTAATCAATGGTGCAGAACGTGTAATCGTGTCTCAATTAGTACGTTCACCATCCGTTTATTTCAATGAGAAAATTGACAAAAACGGTCGTGAAAACTATGATGCGACAATTATCCCTAACCGTGGTGCATGGTTAGAATATGAAACAGATGCTAAAGATGTAATTTATGTACGTATTGATAGAACACGTAAATTACCATTAACAGTATTATTACGTGCTTTAGGCTTCTCAAACGATCAAGAAATTATTGATTTATTAGGAGACAGTGAATATTTACGTAATACGCTTGAAAAAGATGGCACTGAAAATACTGAGCAAGCATTATTAGAAATATACGAACGTTTACGTCCTGGTGAGCCACCAACAGTTGAAAATGCGAAAAGTTTACTTTATTCACGCTTTTTCGACCCTAAACGTTATGATTTAGCAAGTGTTGGTCGTTACAAAGCTAATAAAAAATTACACTTAAAACACCGCTTATTTAATCAAAGATTAGCAGAACCAATCGTTAATAGCGAAACTGGTGAAATTGTTGCCGAAGAAGGTACAGTTCTAGACCGTCGCAAATTAGACGAAATTATGGAAGTTTTAGAAACAAATGCTAATAGTGAAGTGTTTGAATTAGAAGGTACAGTTATTGATGAACCTGTTGAGATTCAATCAATCAAAGTTTACGTACCAAATGATGAAGAAGGTCGTACGACTACTGTAATCGGTAATGCGTTACCAGATTCAGAAGTTAAATGTATTACACCAGCAGATATCATTGCTTCAATGAGTTATTTCTTTAACTTGTTAAATGGCATTGGTTACACAGACGATATTGACCACTTAGGAAACCGTCGTTTACGTTCAGTTGGTGAATTATTACAAAACCAATTCCGTATCGGTTTATCAAGAATGGAACGTGTTGTACGTGAAAGAATGTCAATTCAAGATACAGACTCTATCACACCACAACAATTAATTAATATCCGTCCGGTTATTGCGTCAATTAAAGAGTTCTTCGGTAGCTCTCAATTATCACAATTCATGGACCAAGCTAACCCATTAGCTGAGTTAACACATAAACGTCGTCTTTCTGCATTAGGACCTGGTGGTTTAACACGTGAACGTGCTCAAATGGAAGTACGTGACGTTCACTACTCTCACTATGGTCGTATGTGTCCGATCGAGACTCCAGAGGGACCAAACATTGGTTTGATTAACTCATTATCAAGTTATGCACGTGTGAATGAATTTGGTTTCATTGAAACACCATATCGTAAAGTAGACTTAGACACTAACTCTATTACAGATCAAATCGACTACTTAACTGCTGATGAAGAAGATAGCTATGTAGTTGCCCAAGCGAACTCTCGCTTAGATGAAAATGGTCGTTTCTTAGATGATGAAGTCGTATGTCGTTTCCGTGGTAATAACACAGTTATGGCTAAAGAGAAAATGGACTACATGGATGTATCTCCTAAACAAGTAGTTTCAGCTGCGACAGCATGTATTCCTTTCCTTGAAAATGATGACTCTAACCGTGCATTAATGGGTGCAAACATGCAACGTCAAGCAGTACCATTGATGAACACAGAAGCACCATTTGTTGGTACAGGTATGGAACATGTTGCTGCACGTGACTCAGGCGCTGCAATTACAGCTAAATATAGAGGTCGCGTTGAACATGTTGAATCTAAAGAAATCTTAGTTCGTCGTTTAGTAGAAGAAAACGGTACTGAACATGAAGGTGAATTAGATCGTTATCCATTAGCTAAATTCAAACGTTCAAACACTGGTACTTGTTACAACCAACGTCCAATTGTTTCAGTTGGCGATGTCGTTGAGTATAATGAAATTTTAGCTGACGGACCATCAATGGAATTAGGTGAAATGGCATTAGGTCGTAACGTTGTCGTTGGTTTCATGACTTGGGACGGTTACAACTATGAGGATGCTGTTATTATGAGTGAACGTCTAGTTAAAGATGACGTTTATACTTCAATTCATATTGAAGAGTATGAATCAGAAGCTCGTGATACTAAACTAGGACCTGAAGAAATCACTCGTGATATTCCAAATGTTTCAGAAAATGCACTTAAAAACTTAGATGATCGTGGTATTGTCTACGTTGGTGCTGAAGTTAAAGACGGTGACATCTTAGTAGGTAAAGTAACGCCTAAAGGTGTGACTGAATTAACAGCTGAAGAAAGATTATTACACGCTATCTTCGGTGAAAAAGCACGTGAAGTACGTGATACATCATTACGTGTACCTCACGGAGCTGGTGGCATCGTTCTAGATGTTAAAGTATTTAACCGTGAAGAAGGCGATGATACTTTATCTCCAGGCGTTAACCAATTAGTACGTGTATACATCGTACAAAAACGTAAAATCCATGTTGGGGACAAAATGTGTGGTCGTCATGGTAACAAAGGGGTTATCTCTAAGATTGTGCCTGAAGAAGATATGCCTTACTTACCAGATGGACGTCCAATTGATATCATGTTAAACCCACTTGGTGTACCATCTCGTATGAACATCGGACAAGTATTAGAATTACACTTAGGTATGGCTGCTAAAAACTTAGGCATCCATGTTGCATCTCCAGTATTCGATGGTGCGAACGATGATGATGTATGGTCAACAATCGAAGAAGCAGGTATGGCTCGTGACGGTAAAACAGTCTTATACGATGGTAGAACTGGTGAACCATTCGATAATCGTATTTCTGTTGGTGTTATGTACATGCTTAAACTTGCACACATGGTTGACGATAAATTACACGCTCGTTCAACTGGTCCATACTCACTAGTTACACAACAACCGCTTGGTGGTAAAGCACAATTCGGTGGACAACGTTTCGGTGAGATGGAGGTATGGGCACTAGAAGCATACGGTGCTGCTTACACATTACAAGAAATCTTAACTTACAAATCTGACGATACAGTAGGACGTGTTAAAACTTACGAAGCTATCGTTAAAGGTGAAAACATCTCTAGACCAAGTGTTCCAGAATCATTCCGCGTATTGATGAAAGAACTACAAAGTTTAGGTTTAGATGTCAAAGTTATGGATGAACAAGATAATGAAATCGAAATGGCTGATGTTGATGATGAAGATGCAACTGAGCGCAAAGTAGATTTACAACAAAAAGATGTTCCTGAAACTCAAAAAGAAACTACTGACTAATTAGAATTTGAAGTTATAAAAAGTAAGGGATTAGAAACTCAGTTCGATTTAAACTTAAAATAAGCTAATCTTGCTGATTTCTTCCCTACAATCATATGACTTGTTTTAGTTTCAATAGATGTAAATCAATCAAATAGCACAGCTAATCTAAATTGAAGGAGGTAGGCTCCTTGATTGATGTAAATAATTTCCATTATATGAAAATCGGTTTAGCCTCACCTGAAAAAATCCGTTCATGGTCATACGGTGAAGTAAAAAAACCAGAAACAATCAACTATCGTACATTGAAACCAGAAAAAGATGGTCTTTTCTGTGAAAGAATTTTTGGACCTACAAAAGACTGGGAATGTAGTTGTGGTAAGTACAAACGTGTACGCTACAAAGGCATGGTCTGTGACAGATGTGGTGTAGAAGTAACTAAATCTAAAGTACGTCGTGAAAGAATGGGACACATTGAATTAGCTGCTCCAGTTTCACATATTTGGTATTTCAAAGGTATTCCAAGTCGTATGGGTCTTTTATTAGACATGTCTCCTAGAGCATTAGAAGAAGTTATTTATTTCGCTTCATATGTTGTAGTAGATCCAGGTCCAACAGGCTTAGAGAAAAAATCATTATTATCTGAAGCTGAATTCAGAGAATATTACGATAAATACCCAGGTCAATTTGTAGCTAAAATGGGTGCTGAAGGTATTAAAGACCTATTAGAAGAAATTAACTTAGACGAAGAATTAAAATCATTGCGTGACGAATTAGAATCTGCAACTGGTCAAAGATTGACACGTGCGATTAAACGTTTAGAAGTTGTTGAATCATTCAGAAACTCTGGTAATAATCCAGCGTGGATGATTTTAGACGTACTTCCAATTATTCCACCTGAAATCCGTCCAATGGTTCAGTTAGATGGTGGACGTTTCGCAACAAGTGATTTAAATGATTTATACCGTCGTGTGATTAACCGTAATAATCGTTTAAAACGTTTATTAGACTTAGGTGCTCCTGGCATCATCGTTCAAAACGAAAAACGTATGTTGCAAGAAGCAGTTGATGCATTAATCGATAACGGTCGTCGTGGTCGTCCAGTTACTGGTCCAGGTAACAGACCATTGAAATCACTTTCACATATGTTGAAAGGTAAACAAGGTCGTTTCCGTCAAAACTTACTTGGTAAACGTGTTGACTATTCAGGTCGTTCAGTTATCGCTGTTGGTCCAAGCTTAAAAATGTATCAATGTGGATTACCTAAAGAAATGGCGCTTGAATTGTTCAAGCCATTCGTAATGAAGGAATTAGTTCAACGTGAAATTGCTACTAACATCAAAAATGCTAAAAGTAAAATTGAGCGTATGGACGATGAAGTATGGGACGTATTGGAAGATGTAATCAGAGAACACCCTGTATTACTTAACCGTGCACCTACTCTTCACAGATTAGGTATCCAAGCATTCGAACCTACATTAGTTGAAGGTCGTGCTATCCGTCTACACCCACTTGTAACAACAGCTTACAACGCGGACTTTGACGGTGACCAAATGGCCGTTCACGTTCCTTTATCTAAAGAAGCACAAGCTGAAGCACGTATGTTAATGTTAGCTGCTCAAAACATCTTGAACCCTAAAGACGGTAAACCTGTCGTAACACCATCACAAGATATGGTATTAGGTAACTATTACCTAACATTAGAACGTAAAGATGCAATGAACACTGGTACTATCTTTAATGATACAAACGAAGTGCTTAAAGCTTATGCAAATGGCTATGTTCATTTACACACTCGTATTGGTGTACATGCGAAATCATTTAACAACCCTACATTCACAGAAGCTCAAAACAACAAAATTTTAGCTACTTCAGTAGGTAAAGTGATTTTCAATGAAATCATTCCTGATTCATTCGCATTCATCAATGAACCTAGTCAAACAAATCTTGAAGGTAAAACACCTGACAAATACTTTATTGATTCAACTCAATTGGGTGAAGGTGGACTTAAAGCATACTTTGAAGAACAAGAACTTATTGAACCATTCAATAAAAAATTCTTAGGTAATATTATTGCCGAAGTCTTCAATAGATTCAGTATCACTGATACATCTATGATGCTTGACCGTATGAAAGATTTAGGTTTCAAATTCTCATCTAAAGCTGGTATCACTGTTGGTGTAGCAGATATTGTTGTACTTCCAGATAAACAAGACATTTTAGATGAGCACGAAAAATTAGTAGAACGTGTATCTAAACAATTTAATCGTGGTTTAATTACTGAAGATGAACGTTATAATGCCGTTGTTGAAATTTGGACAGATGCCAAAGATCAAATTCAAGGCGAATTAATGCAATCTCTTGAGAAAACAAACCCAATCTTCATGATGAGTGATTCTGGTGCACGTGGTAACGCATCTAACTTTACACAATTAGCTGGTATGCGTGGTTTAATGGCCGCACCATCAGGTAAAATTATTGAGTTACCAATCACATCTTCATTCCGTGAAGGTTTAACAGTGTTAGAATACTTCATCTCTACACACGGTGCGCGTAAAGGTCTTGCCGATACAGCCCTTAAAACAGCTGACTCTGGTTACCTTACTCGTCGTCTTGTTGACGTTGCTCAAGACGTTATTGTTCGTGAAGAAGACTGTGGCACAGACCGCGGCTTACTAGTTTCTGATATCAAAGAAGGTACAGAAATGATCGAACCATTCATCGAACGTATTGAAGGACGTTATTCTAAAGAAACAATTCGTCATCCTGAAACTGATGAAATCATCATCCGTCCAGACGAATTAATCACTGCTGAAATCGCTAAGAAAATCACTGATGCCGGTATTGAACAAATGTACATCCGCTCAGCATTTACATGTAACACACGTCACGGTGTTTGTGAAAAATGTTACGGTAAAAACCTTGCTACTGGTGAAAAAGTTGAAGTGGGTGAAGCAGTTGGTACAATCGCTGCCCAATCAATCGGTGAACCTGGTACCCAACTTACAATGCGTACATTCCATACAGGTGGTGTAGCAGGAAGCGATATCACTCAAGGTCTTCCACGTATTCAAGAGATCTTCGAAGCACGTAATCCAAAAGGTCAAGCTGTGATTACTGAAATCGAAGGTGTCGTTGAAGATATTAAATTAGCAAAAGATCGCCAACAAGAAATTGTTGTTAAAGGTGCTAATGAAACAAGATCTTACTTAGCTTCAGGTACTTCTAGATTAAAAGTAGAAGTCGGTCAATCAGTTGAACGCGGTGAAGTATTAACTGAAGGTTCAATCGAACCTAAGAACTTCCTAGCTGTTGCTGGTTTAAATGCGACTGAAAGTTACTTACTTAAAGAAGTTCAAAAAGTTTATCGTATGCAAGGTGTAGAAATTGATGATAAACACGTTGAAGTAATGGTAAGACAAATGTTACGTAAAGTTAGAATCATCGAAGCTGGTGATACTAAGTTATTACCTGGTTCATTGGTTGACATTCATAGCTTTACAGATGCAAACAGAGAAGCGTTTAAAGAACGTAAACGTCCAGCAACTGCTAAACCAGTATTGCTTGGTATTACAAAAGCGTCTCTTGAAACTGAAAGCTTCTTATCAGCAGCATCATTCCAAGAAACAACTCGTGTACTTACAGATGCAGCAATTAAAGGCAAACGCGACGACTTACTTGGACTTAAAGAAAACGTTATTATTGGTAAGTTAATTCCAGCTGGTACTGGTATGAGACGTTATAGTGACGTTAAATATGATAAAGCTGAAACACCAGTTACTGAAACTGAAGAAGCAGAAATCATTGAATAATTAATGAAATAAAACTGAATTCATATTTATTTCAATATTGACGAGACGGGACTTATCAATCTTTTGAGATGATAGTCTCGCTCTCGTTCTTTATTTTTTATTATTAGTAAAAAGTCTGCAAAATATGTTGACTTAATGCTGATTTAAGTGTTATTATTGTAAAGGTTGATGCAAGCAGAACTTTGGAGGATATTTTAATGTCTAATGAAAAAGTTGCACGCTTTAACAAACAACACTATGTAGTTGGTCTTAAAGAAACGCTTAAAGCGTTAAATAGAGATCAAGTTGCATCTTTGATTATTGCTCAAGACGTTGAGGTACATTTGTTAGCTCGCGTATTTAGTTTAATCAATCATAAAAATATACCTATTACTTATTTTCAAAGCAAGCATGCTTTAGGTAGTTATGTAGGTATTAACGTTAATGCGACTATTGTTGCGTTATTGAATGAGAATTAGTAAGTGTATTGCTTACTAAATTTTATTTAACCTAAAAATGAACCACCTGGATGTGTGGAATTAAAAAGTGAAGAGAGGAGGACATTTCAATGCCAACTATTAACCAATTAGTACGTAAACCTAGACAAAGCAAATCTAAAAAATCAGATTCACCAGCTTTAAACAGAGGTTTTAATAGTAAAAAGAAACAATTTACTAACTTAAATTCACCTCAAAAACGTGGTGTTTGTACTCGTGTAGGTACTATGACACCTAAAAAACCTAACTCAGCGTTACGTAAATATGCACGTGTGCGTTTATCAAACAATATTGAAATCAACGCATACATCCCTGGTATCGGCCATAACTTACAAGAACACAGTGTAGTACTTGTACGTGGTGGACGTGTAAAAGACTTACCTGGTGTGCGTTACCACATCGTACGTGGTGCACTTGATACTTCAGGTGTTGACGGACGTAGACAAGGCCGTTCATTATACGGAACTAAAAAACCTAAAAATTAAGTTTAAGATTGTGTAAATTTTAATTTCAATTTTTAATAATATACTATAATAGGAAGGGAGGATTTTAATTATGCCTCGTAAAGGATCAGTACCTAAAAGAGACGTATTACCAGATCCAATTCATAACTCTAAATTAGTTACAAAATTGATCAACAAAATCATGTTAGATGGTAAACGCGGAACAGCACAAAGAATTCTTTATTCAGCATTTGACCTTGTAGAACAACGCAGTGGTCGTGATGCTTTAGAAGTATTTGAAGAAGCAATTAACAACATTATGCCAGTATTAGAAGTAAAAGCTCGTCGTGTGGGTGGTTCAAACTACCAAGTACCAGTTGAGGTTCGCCCAGAACGTCGTACTACTCTAGGATTACGTTGGTTAGTTAACTACGCTCGTCTTCGTGGTGAAAAAACTATGGAAGATCGTTTAGCTAACGAAATCTTAGATGCTGCTAATAATACAGGTGGTGCCGTTAAGAAACGTGAGGACACTCACAAAATGGCTGAAGCGAACAAAGCATTCGCTCACTACCGCTGGTAAGATTAAAGCTTTAACCCTGAGTGTGTTCCGTCACATTGGTTTACCAAATAAGATGGCTCATGCTTAGGGCATCGCCATATTCAATAGTACTTATTCAGTAATTACTGGAAGGAGAAAAACAATGGCTAGAGACTTTTCTTTGAAAAACACTCGTAACATCGGTATCATGGCTCACATTGATGCTGGTAAAACAACTACGACTGAACGTATTCTTTACTATACAGGTCGTATCCACAAAATTGGTGAAACACACGAAGGTGCTTCACAAATGGACTGGATGGAACAAGAACAAGACCGTGGTATTACAATCACATCAGCTGCTACAACAGCTCAATGGGATGGCCACCGTGTAAACATTATCGATACTCCAGGACACGTAGACTTCACTGTTGAGGTTGAACGTTCTTTACGTGTACTTGATGGTGCGGTTACTGTACTTGATGCTCAATCAGGTGTAGAACCTCAAACTGAAACGGTTTGGCGTCAAGCTACAACTTACGGTGTACCTCGTATCGTATTCGTAAACAAAATGGATAAATTAGGCGCTAACTTCGACTATTCTGTAAGTACATTACATGATCGTTTAGATGCTAACGCTGCACCTATCCAATTACCAATTGGTGCCGAAGACGAATTTGAAGCTATCATTGACTTAGTAGAAATGAAATGCTTCAAATATACTAATGACTTAGGTACTGAAATTGACGAAATTGAAATCCCTGAAGATCACAAAGAAAGAGCAGAAGAAGCTCGTTCTAATTTAATCGAAGCAGTTGCAGAAACTAACGATGAATTAATGGAAAAATATCTTGGTGATGAAGAAATTTCAGTAGCAGAATTAAAAAATGCTATTCGTCAAGCAACTACTGACGTAGAATTCTACCCAGTACTTTGCGGTACAGCATTCAAAAACAAAGGTGTTCAATTAATGCTGAACGCAGTAATTGACTACTTACCATCACCTTTAGATGTTAAACCAATCGTAGGCCATCGTGCTGAAAATCCTGAAGAAGAAGTAATTGCTAAACCAGACGATTCAGCTGAATTCGCTGCATTAGCATTCAAAGTTATGACTGACCCTTATGTTGGTAAATTAACTTTCTTCCGTGTATATTCAGGTACTTTAACATCAGGTTCTTACATTAAAAACTCAACTAAAGACAAACGTGAACGTGTAGGTCGTTTATTACAAATGCACGCTAACTCACGTCAAGAAATCGACACTGTTTACTCAGGCGATATCGCTGCTGCAGTTGGTCTTAAAGATACAGGTACTGGTGACACATTATGTGGTGAAAAGAATGACATTATCTTAGAATCAATGGAATTCCCTGAACCAGTTATCCACTTATCAGTAGAACCAAAATCTAAAGCTGACCAAGATAAAATGACTCAAGCTTTAGTTAAATTACAAGAAGAAGACCCTACTTTCCATGCACACACAGATGAAGAAACTGGACAAGTTATCATCGGTGGTATGGGTGAGTTACACTTAGACATCTTAGTTGACCGTATGAAGAAAGAATTCAACGTTGAATGTAATGTAGGTGCCCCAATGGTTTCATATCGTGAAACGTTCAAGCAATCTGCACAAGTTCAAGGTAAATTCTCTCGTCAATCTGGTGGTCGTGGTCAATACGGTGATGTTCACATTGAATTCACACCAAACGAAACTGGCGCAGGTTTCGAATTCGAAAACTCTATCGTTGGTGGTGTAGTTCCTCGTGAATACATTCCATCAGTTGAAGCTGGTCTTAAAGATGCTATGGAAAACGGTGTATTAGCTGGTTATCCATTAATCGATGTTAAAGCAAAATTATTTGATGGTTCATACCATGATGTCGATTCATCTGAAATGGCCTTCAAAATTGCTGCATCATTAGCACTTAAAGAAGCTGCTAAAAAATGTGATCCAGTTATCTTAGAACCAATGATGAAAGTAACAATCGAAATGCCTGAAGAATACATGGGTGATATCATGGGTGACGTAACAGCTCGTCGTGGACGTGTTGATGGTATGGAACCTCGTGGTAATGCACAAGTTGTTAACGCTTATGTACCACTTTCAGAAATGTTCGGTTACGCAACTTCATTACGTTCTAACACTCAAGGTCGCGGTACTTACACTATGTACTTCGATCACTATGCAGAAGTTCCAAAATCAATTGCTGATGATATCATCAAAAAAAATAAAGGTGAATAATTAAACTTGTTTTAGCTAGAATTTCTAGGTAAAATACAGCGTAAGCTTATTAATTAAGCGAACATCTTTATGAATTGATTTTTTACTGAAAATGCATTATAAATGAATTATGAATTCTAACAATCATTATGTCTCATGATGGTGAGAAACTATCATGAGAGATAATATTGAAATAACTTTTACTAGAATAGGAGAGATTTAATAATGGCAAAAGAAAAATTTGATCGCTCAAAAGAACATGCCAATATTGGTACTATCGGTCACGTTGACCATGGTAAAACTACTTTAACAGCTGCTATCGCAACTGTATTAGCTAAAAATGGTGACACTGTAGCACAATCATATGACATGATTGACAACGCTCCAGAAGAAAAAGAACGTGGTATCACAATCAATACTGCACACATCGAGTATCAAACTGACAAACGTCACTATGCTCACGTTGACTGCCCAGGACACGCTGACTATGTTAAAAACATGATTACTGGTGCTGCTCAAATGGACGGCGGTATCTTAGTAGTATCTGCTGCTGACGGTCCAATGCCACAAACTCGTGAACACATTCTTTTATCACGTAACGTTGGTGTACCAGCATTAGTAGTATTCTTAAATAAAGTTGACATGGTTGACGATGAAGAATTATTAGAATTAGTTGAAATGGAAGTACGTGACTTATTATCTGAATACGACTTCCCAGGTGACGATGTACCTGTAATCGCTGGTTCAGCATTAAAAGCTTTAGAAGGCGATGCTCAATACGAAGAAAAAATCTTAGAATTAATGCAAGCAGTTGATGATTACATTCCAACTCCAGAACGTGATTCTGACAAACCATTCATGATGCCAGTTGAGGACGTATTCTCAATCACTGGTCGTGGTACTGTTGCTACAGGCCGTGTTGAACGTGGTCAAATCAAAGTTGGTGAAGAAGTTGAAATCATTGGTATCCATGACACTTCTAAAACAACTGTTACTGGTGTAGAAATGTTCCGTAAATTATTAGACTACGCTGAAGCTGGTGACAACATTGGTGCATTATTACGTGGTGTTGCTCGTGAAGACGTACAACGTGGTCAAGTATTAGCTGCTCCAGGTTCAATCACACCTCACACAAAATTTAAAGCAGACGTATACGTTTTATCTAAAGACGAAGGTGGACGTCACACTCCATTCTTCACAAACTATCGTCCACAATTCTATTTCCGTACTACTGACGTAACTGGTGTTGTTAACTTACCAGAAGGTACAGAAATGGTTATGCCTGGTGACAACGTTGAAATGACAGTAGAATTAATCGCTCCTATCGCGATTGAAGACGGTACTCGTTTCTCAATCCGTGAAGGTGGACGTACTGTAGGATCAGGCGTTGTAACTGAAATCATCGAATAATTTTAATTATTCCTTATTTCTAAATGAGACTCCCTATTGGGAGTCTTTTTTTTATTTTTGTAAATGTCATATTTACATTTTAATCTCATTTCTAGTTTTCATATTATGCTTTGTCGATCACTTTTCTAAATTAATAAAAAATGCCTATGATCAACTCAATGTAAGAGTAATCATAGACATACAGAATCTAAATAAATTTATTCAATTTTAAAATACTTGTTCAATTTCTAAAATTTTTAAAAACTCACTAGCCGCATATTTAAATGCAGACTCATCTATATCAAAGTGAGGATTATGATGTGGCGCTGTTATGCCTTTGTCTGGATTACCACATCCAGTTAAGAAAAACGCACCTGGACGTACTTTTAAATAGTGAGAGAAATCCTCACCAATCATCATTAATTCAGATTCATTAAAACGTAAATGTAAATCATTCGCTGCTTGTTTAACAACTTCATATGCATTTACATGATTATGTACAGGTAAATAACCACGAATGTATTCCAAGTCATAAGTTATGTCGTTTGCTAACGCAAGTCCTTGTAATAACTTATCCATTTTATTTTGTATATGAGTTTGAAGTTCAGTGTCAAATGTTCTCACAGTACCTTTACAAAAAGCACTATCAGGAATAACACTATCCGATGATCCCGCTTGAATCATTCCGAATGTGAGCACTGCTTCTTTTACAGGATCAATTGTTCTAGATATGATCTTTTGCGCACTTAGGATAAACTCAGCCATAATAACGATAGGATCAATGGTTTCATGTGGTTTAGCACCATGACCACCTTTACCTTTGATTGTAACTGAGAATTCATCTGGTGATGCCATAATAGCACCAGGTCTTGAATATATTGTTCCAGTACGGTAACCACTCCATAGATGTGTACCATAAATTTTGTCTACACCATTTAAGCAACCATCATCAATCATTTCTTGAGAACCACCAGGCATAATTTCCTCACCATATTGGAAGATAAAAACCACGTTTCCTTTTAATAAATGGCGATGTTCATGTACAATTTCAGCGACACCCAATAAAATAGCTGTATGTCCGTCATGACCACACGCATGCATAAAGCCATCATTTTTAGATTTATAAGGTACATCGTTAAGTTCTTGTACCGGCAAAGCATCAAAGTCAGCGCGAAATGCCACAGTAGGGCCATTTTCTTTTCCTTTAAACGTTGCTTTAATGCCATTACGGCCAATAGGTGATTCGATCTCGCAATCAAGATGACTGAGCTGATTTAGAATATAATTATGCGTCCAAGTTTCCTCGAAAGAAGGTTCAGGATATTGATGCATATATCGGCGCATCTGTATCATTCTATTTTCCTTATTACTGGCTAATTGAAACCAATCTAACACATTAACCACTTCTTCCTAATTATTATGAATTTTAGTATATCAAATTCTAATACAACTCAATAGTTTAATTATTTATTTTTTGAAAAATGAAGTAAAAAATACATGTTGTATGAACAGTTGTACATGACGTAAAGAATATGCAATATATTGAATTTACTGGAATGATAGTGCTTTCATGTTGAAGGAAAATCAGTTATGATTATGTTGATATAAAAAATACAAAGGGGATATGAATATGGTTCAATCACTACACAATTTCTTAGAAGAAAATATTCAATATTTAAAAGATAATGGATTATATAACGAAATCGATTCTATTGAAGGTGCTAATGGTCCAGAAATCACAATCAATGGGAAACAATATATTAACTTATCATCAAACAACTACTTAGGACTGGCGACAAATGAAGATTTAAAATCTGCAGCTAAACATGCTATCGATTCACACGGTGTTGGTGCTGGTGCTGTACGTTCAATCAACGGTACATTAGACCTACACGATGAATTAGAAGAGACTTTAGCTAAATTCAAAGGTACTGAAGCAGCTATCGCTTATCAATCAGGTTTCAACTGTAACATGGCAGCTATTTCAGCAGTAATGAACAAAAACGATGCGATTCTTTCAGATGAATTAAACCATGCTTCAATTATTGATGGTTGTCGTCTATCTAAAGCTAAAATCATCCGTGTTAACCACTCAGATATGGATGACTTAAGAGCTAAAGCAAAAGAAGCTGTAGAATCTGGTCAATATAATAAAGTAATGTACATTACTGATGGTGTATTCAGTATGGATGGAGACGTTGCTAAATTACCAGAAATCGTTGAAATTGCTGAAGAATTCGGTTTAATTACTTATGTTGATGATGCACATGGTTCAGGCGTTATGGGTAAAGGTGCAGGTACGGTTAAACATTTTGGCCTACAAGATAAAATTGATTTCCAAATCGGTACACTTTCTAAAGCTATCGGTGTAGTTGGCGGTTACGTAGCAGGAACTAAAGAATTAATTGATTGGTTAAAAGCTCAATCACGTCCATTCTTATTCTCAACTTCTTTAGCACCTGGAGATACAAAAGCAATTACAGAAGCTGTGAAAAAATTAATGACTTCTACTGAATTACACGATCAATTATGGGATAACGCTAAATATTTAAAAGATAGCTTAGAAAAACTTGGATTCAATACTGGTGAATCAGAAACACCAATTACACCAGTTATTATTGGTGATGAAAAAGAAACTCAAGAATTTAGTAAACGTCTTAAAGATGAAGGCGTGTATGTAAAATCTATCGTATTCCCAACAGTACCTCGTGGTACAGGTCGTGTAAGAAACATGCCTACAGCAGCACATACAAAAGAAATGTTAGATAAAGCAATTGCTGCTTATGAAAAAGTTGGTAAAGAATTAGGCACTATTAAATAATTTAAAATAGAAGATAGAATTTTTAGTCTGGGATGATATTCATTGTCCCAGTCTTTTTATTGTTACAAAAAGCTGTTTTTGAAATTTATGCTTTGTTTTTAAGTGAGGAACAGATTAGTATTTTGGTAAAATTGTTTTATAACGAATAATTGTAAAATATGAAGTGACAAACTAAAACAATATTAGCTTATAGTGCAGAAGGAGGGATACTCGTGTTACGTTTAAGACAATTGAGTTATGCAGATAAAGATGCTTTAACGAAGTACCTCCAAGAATGGTATGTGAATGGTGAACCAATAGTGCCTTCAAACACTGACATGTCAAGGTATGAATCATTTGAGAGTATGGTAGACCGTCTAAACAGTACTGAAGTTGATGAAGACTGGGTACCGACGACAACATTATTTTGCTTCGAGGATGAGATGATTGTTGGTGCAGTCGATATTCGTCATTACTTGAATCAACGCTTAGTAAACATAGGTGGTCATGTAGGTTACGGAGTGTGTAAGTCACGTAGAGGACAAGGTATTGCTTCGTTGATGCTGCAAGAGGCTAAAGCTTTTCTAAAAGAAATAGGCGTAGATAAAGTGTTAATGACTACAAATCCCAAAAACGTTGCCTCTCAAAAAGTGATCAAACATAGTGGTGGTTATGAAATTGAATCTTACGTTAAAAAGAATGGAAATTTGGTCAGTCGGTTTGAAATTCCTAATGATTGAAGGTTAGATGAATGAAGGATTTAAAAGTAGTATATGCATTGATACAAAATGAAGAGGGAAACGTGTTATTAGTTCATAATACAGATGGTGGCGGATGGTCATTACCAGGTGGCAAAGTTGAATACGGTGAAACTTTAGTTGAAGCGCTAAAGCGTGAAGTTAGAGAAGAAACAGGATTATTCGTTGAAGTTAACGACATAGTAAGTGTTAATGAGGGTAAATCGACACAGATGAATGTTCATACACTTTTTTTCATGTTCAAAGCAGAGGTTCAGGATTATACAACAGACATACAAATGAAAGATGAAATTTCGACATTAGGTTGGTTCTCGATTCCAGAAGCTGATGAAAAGTTAATCTATTATCATCATAGTTTGAATGCGTTTATAAATAATAAGGCTACTTATTGTGATGAGGGTTTCGTGGATTGAAATGTGAAAAAGAGGATGAGCCAAATATAATATTTTAATCATTCATAGTACATTTGCAGAAGCTAACTCAACTGAAAAGACACTTAAATCAAACACATCAAAATTTTTAGTACATTTAAGAGTGAAATCTAGCTAAAGAATTTAAAAGATTAATGAATAAAGCAAATTAGAGTGGCACAACGATTTCGTCGTGCCACTCTAGGCGTCAAAAGTTTATAAATAGTTTCATAATAAGCATGAAATCTCAAGGCTACACTTCTGTGCAAGCCTTTTATTTATAGTAATAAGATAGCACCATTAACATATAAGCACAATACTAAATTAATACTTTAATCAAATTAACTTAACACAAACATGTTTTTGAAATAATTGTATTGATAATGCCATTTAACAATAACAATTTGGTGTTTTGACGGGTAAAAGATAAATAGATATTAAATATAAAGTGGAGGTATCAGACATGTTAGTTTTGAATGAACAAGACCAGCAATCATTATTAGACATGAAAGAAGTCATTGATGAAGTTGCGAATTCATTAAAGGCATTTTCAGAAGGGAAGACAGACACACCGTTAAGGTATGTCTTACCATTTAATGAAGGAAATAGATATTTAGTTATGCCAGCATTATCTGATGATCTTAAAGTGGTTGGTATTAAAACAGTTACATTTGCGCCAGATAATCCTAAAAAAGGCAAAAAGACAATTACAGGATCAGTGTTATTAAGTGATTATGAAACTGGTGAAACATTAGCTGTATTAGATGGCAGTTATTTAACTAAGATTCGTACAGGTGCTATCTCTGGGGTAGCAACTAAATACTTAGCACGTGAAGATGCTAAAACACTATGTGTTATTGGTTCTGGTGATCAAGCACAAGGACTAATTGCTGCAGTAATGGCAGTTAGAAATATCGATACAATTCACTTTTCGAGTCGTACTAAGGAAAATGCAGAACGTTTAGCTCAAGAAGTAGCTAATAATTATAATGTATCGACGAAAGTCTTTGAAGAAGCGGATGATGCGATGGAAGAGGCTGACGTTGTTGTAACTGCGACAAATTCTAATCATCCGGTATATTCACATTCATTACACCCCGGCGTTCATTTAAACGCAGTAGGCTCATTTAAACCAGATATGCAGGAATTACCATCAGAGTCTATGTTAGTAGCTAATAAAATTGTTGTTGAGTCAGTAGAAGCTGCGATGGAAGAAACTGGCGATTTAAAGGTACCTCAAGAAGAAGGCATTATAACGAAAGATTCATTACATGGAGAATTAGGGGATATCGTAGCTGGTAAAGTTTCAGGACGTGAAGATGATAAGGAAGTAACGCTGTTTAAATCAGTAGGGTTAGCAATTGTAGATATCGTTGTTGCTAATTATTTCTATAAAAAAGCAGTAGCAAATAAAGAAGTATAATGCAGAAGTAGTTATAATATTGTGAGGAAATTGCGAGTGTAACTATGTAATTTTAAATAAATAGACTGCCGGGCCACTAAAAATTAAAGTATTCACTTTAAATAACTTACTATGAGTACCTACGCTTTTTAAAAATTATAAAGAAACCGTGTAAATGACATATTGTTAACTGTCATCTACACGGTTTTAAATTTGAAATTATGCTGATTTTTTACGAGTTCGGATGTAAATTAATCCTGTTCCTGCTACTACTAATATAATAGCGATACCATGTTCTAAACTACCATCTTTCAAACCTGCATTTGGTAATGATGTGATTGCGCCATGTTGTTGTGTAAACATAAGATTTGAATTTTTAGAAGCATTACTATTAGTAGTTATTAGTGTCTCATTATAAAAATTATCTTTAGGATTTATTTGAACTGGGAATTTAATGACATCTTTACAATGTTGTGAATGACTTGCATTACCAGTCAATTGGTCTCGTGTTCCTTTGTTGTTATTAGAAATACTCACTAAGTTTGAAGTAGGGTGATGTTCGATTGCATTTCCTTTTATGTTGTTAGTATGCATCTTGTCGGTAGTGCTTGTAATGACAATATTATCATTAGTGCTATTATGAGTTTGACTATTGTTAGCTGGGATTTCAATTACGTTGTCATTATCTTTTTGATGGTCTTTATTAGGGAATTCAATGACATTATCTTTATTAGAAGAATCAGCTTCATTATCGTCTTTAATATTGTCATCATTATCATTAATATGACCAGTATTGTCTTTGTCATCATTGTTTGAATCTGGTGTTTGTTGTTGACCATCATGTCCATTAGTTGAATGATTATTATTATTATCATTATCTTCTTTACTAGTGTCTGGTTGTTCATTACTTTCTGGTAGACCATTAATGATACGTACAGGTTCTTCGGTATTGTATTGATTTAAATCTGTATTCTTAATATATTGAGCGACAACTGCATCTAGAGAAATGCCCTCCTCACGTTGTCCACCAAACATATCATAGCCATCTCCTTGATTAGCTGTGAAGTCATTAGTAGTTACATAGTAAGTACGGTTAGGATCTAGATCTTCATATTCTCCATTCTCTTTATTCAGTACCTTGATTGCATTAATGCGTTGGCCAGATGCTTTATTGATATCATAATATACTCTGAGTGAGTCAGATACTTGTAAGAATCCTCCATTTGCACCTAAGACTTTCTTACCATCTTGAGTTTCAGTATCAGCACTTAAACTGTGTTCAAATGCTTTTTCAACATCTGAACCTTTCACTTGAATTTGAGAAATTAAATTACCGAATGGTAACACTGTTATGATGTCATTTTTAGTAACCTCACCTTTTTCAATTGAAGCTCGAATACCACCACCGTTAGTGATTGCGAAATCAGGTTGATGTGAGAAGTTCTTTGAGGCATATGCTTCCATAGCATCCGTAATAAGGTTACCTAAGTTTGTTTCTTGCGTGCGCGCTTGAGCACGTTCACCATTTAACGTCACTGTATTATTAGGTATAACAACTGTTGATGTTTCTTTTAAGAAGTCGTCATTTGCCTTTTTAGTTTGTGCATCAATTTGTGGGTCAGGTGTGATATCTTTGGCGTCCGCTACATTGATTAACGATGCATTGATATCAGACGCTTTTTGATTTTGAAAAGTAAAATCCACACGTCCTACATTTGCTAGTGCAGTACCAGTTTGAGCGAGTACATTATTAGTACCATAATGTTCGCCTTTATCAATCACGGTATGTGAGTGACCATCTAATACAAAGATAGGTTGTTTAAATGAACCGTCTTTCGTAAGTTGATCAATTAAATAATCACCACGCCAAGTTTTTTGCGTCGATTTATCTACGCCTAAGTGCGATAAGATAACGAAAACATCGACATTATTTTTAATCTCATTCATGGCTTGCTTAACACTAGTCAACGGATCTTTAAATTCAACACCTTCAACTGCAGTAGGTGACGTTTTAGTTTTTGTTTCAGGTGTCGTGACACCTACAATACCATAACGGACATTGTTTTTAGTTACTGTTGTTGAAGGATCAAATACACGTTTGCCATTTTTATAGATATTAGAAGAAACTATAGGGAAATTTAATTGTTTTTGCAATTTAAGTAATTGGTCATAACCAAAGTCAAATTCATGGTTTCCGACAGTCATTGCATCATAGCCAACACCATTCATAGCTTTGGCCATTTCTTCTCCCTTTGAATTGTTAGAAACAGGTAAACCTTGAAAAGCATCTCCTGAATCCACCATTAAATCCGGATTATATTTGTCTTTAAGACCTTTTACTTTAGCCATACCGATGACTCTTCCATCATCCTCTACAAATCGGCCATGAATATCATTTGTATGTAAAATTGTATGTTCATTTGTGTTGTCAGAAGTTGCTGCCATTCTTTTGTTGACAGTCACATGTTGAGATTTCGGTGCTGCTTGTTCTGATGTAGTATTGCTATTTTTAGACACTTGCTTTGAAGCAGGTGTAGATTGTTGTGATTCTGGAACATTACGCTTTTGCTGTTGTTGAGTTGGTTCTTGAGGTGTTTGTTTAACTTTAGTAGAAGTAGATTCTTTTGTAGGTTCTACTTGCGTAGACTTACTTTGCTCCGATGTCGAAGGAGAAGGTTTTACCTCCGTACCATGGAATTGCGATGTATTATTTTCATTTGAAGTGGATTCTGACGATGCTTTTTCTTGTGAAGATGTATTATCATCATTTGTAGCAGGTTCAGGTGTAGCTTTTTCTTGTGAAAAGGCAGAACCTTGAGATGAATTATTATGCTTCTCTGAAGTAGTGTTTTGTGTTGTAGACGTTTCAACACTAGGATGTGTAGTTGTTTCAGACGAAGGTGTGGCTTGTTCATTATGTGAAACGTTGCTTGACTCAAGAGATAAAGGTTTATTAGTAGATTCAATGTTGGCTGATGATGCTTCTTTTGAAGCTGTTTGTGATGCTTCTTCGGTAGCAGTTATGTTAGTAGATTGTGTTGCCTGTGATTCAGCTGCATAAGAGGTACCAGTGGTAATACCAAATACGATAAAACATAAAACTAAAAGTGGAATAAGATATCGCTTCATATTTGCCTCCTTTATTAGATGAAATTTACATTCTCATATTAGCATAAGTCGCAAAGTCTTAAGCTTACTCATTAAATTATTTACAATAATTTTAAAAACAATTAATAAATATAACGTTGTGAAGAGCAAGTATCTCTGACTTTTCAAAAATAAAGTGAATTTAAAAGAATGTACTTTGTGAGTATACAAGAAAGCGCTTTTATATTATAATAAGCATGTGAATAGGGATTATGTACACCCTAAAAGGACAATCATTCGTGGTAAACACACAAAGGGAGTTTTTTATTTATGGAAAGAATCGTTATTACAGGAGCACTTGGTCAAATTGGTACTGAGTTGGTATTAAAATGTAGAGAAATTTACGGAAATGACAATGTATTAGCTACGGATATTAGAGAGCCAGAAGAAGATTCACCAGTTAACAATGGTCCGTTTGAAGTATTAGATGTTACAAATCGTGAAGCTATGATGGCAATCGTTGAGAACTTCAAAGCAGATACGTTAATGCATATGGCTGCATTATTATCAGCGACTGCTGAGAAAAATCCTTTATTAGCATGGGATTTAAATATGGGCGGTCTAATGAACGCATTAGAAACAGCTAGGACGTATGAATTACATTTCTTCACACCAAGTTCAATTGGTGCATTTGGTGATTCAACGCCTAAGAAAGATACACCACAAAATACAATTCAACAACCTACTACAATGTATGGTGTGAACAAAGTTGCTGGTGAGTTATTATGCCAATACTATTTCACAAAATTTGGTGTCGATACGCGTAGTGTGAGATTCCCAGGACTTATCTCTCATGTTAAAGAACCAGGTGGCGGTACTACTGATTATGCTGTTGAAATTTATTTTGAAGCGGTTAGAAAAGGTCGTTACACAAGCTACATTGCTAAAGACACATACATGGATATGATGTATATGGATGATGCAATTGATGCAATTATTAAATTAATGGAAGCAGATAGCGACAAACTTGTAACACGTAATGGCTATAACTTAAGTGCTATGAGTTTTGAACCTGAACAAATTAAAGCTGAAATCCAAAAACATTATCCTGGCTTCGCATTGGATTATGAAGTAGATCCAGTACGTCAAGCAATTGCTGATAGCTGGCCAGATAATATTGATACAAGCTATTCTCGTAAAGAGTGGGGCTTTAACCCTAAATACGATTTAGCTGGTATGACTGAATTAATGTTAAAAGCAATTGAAGAAAAAGAACAAAATAAATAAAGTGTGACTGTCATACAAGTCATATAACACAGAACCTCAGACGAAATGTTTGAGGGTTTCTTTTTTTATCCAAAATTAGTTAGTAATGGTCATTAAAAATTTGCTAAAGTATGTTATTTTTAAAGAAAGGGTTTACAATTAGTATTTAGTTTGAATTTTTAGAAAATTCATTGAATCAACATTACGAGATTGCTATAATTTAATATACTTTCACTAACTAAGATTTATTTAGGAGGCTTTCATCATGTCAGAAAAAGTTAAATTTGAACAACGCGACTCGCTTAAAGAAAAACCAGAAGGTAATTTAGGATTCGGTCAATACTTTACAGATTATATGTTAAGTTTTGATTATGATGTAGATAAAGGTTGGCATGATTTAAAAATTATTCCTTACGCACCATTCGAAGTTTCACCAGCTGCACAAGGTCTTCACTATGGACAAGCGGTATTTGAAGGTTTAAAAGCATATAAACATGAAGGAGAAGTTGTATTATTTAGACCAGATCAAAACTTCAAACGTATTAATGATTCATTAGCACGTTTAGAGATGCCTAAAGTAGATGAGGAATTATTACTAGAAGGTTTAAAACAATTAGTAGACGTTGAACGTGATTGGGTACCTGAGGGAGAAGGACAATCATTATATATCCGTCCATTTGTATTTGCGACTGAAGGCATTTTAGGAGTAAGAGCATCTCATCAATACAAATTATTAATCATTTTATCTCCATCAGGCGCATATTATGGCGGAGACACATTAAAAACAACTAAAATTTACGTTGAAGATGAATATGTTCGTGCCGTACGTGGTGGTGTAGGATTCGCTAAAGTAGCAGGTAACTATGCAGCAAGTTTATTAGCACAAACAAATGCTAATAATTTAGGCTATGATCAAGTATTATGGTTAGACGGTGTAGAACAAAAATATGTTGAAGAAGTTGGTAGTATGAACATCTTCTTCGTTGAAAATGGTAAATTAGTTACACCTGCTTTAAATGGAAGTATCTTACCAGGTATTACACGTAAATCAATCATTGAATTAGCTAAAGAGTTAGGCTATGAGGTTGAAGAACGTAAAGTGTCAATCGAGGAATTATTCGAAGCTTACGACAAAGGTGAATTGACTGAAGTATTCGGTTCAGGTACAGCAGCAGTTATTTCTCCAGTCGGTACATTAAAGTATGAAGATAGAGAAATCGTTATTAACAATAACGAGCCAGGAGAAATTACTAAAAAATTATACGACATATATACTGGCATCCAAAGTGGTAAATTAGAAGATACGCATGGTTGGCGAGTCGTAGTTCCAGAATATAAATAAGGTGAGTTTAAAGAGCTGGAAATCTTGAGAAATCGAGGTTTCTAGTTTTTTATTTTAATGCGAAGGTTTAAAAATATGATTGCTGATTTATTATTAGAAATAGATAGTAGGATATCGAATGTATTAGCCTATGTTAGATAAAATACAGATGAAACATTTATTTTAAGTTAATAATTTGATTAAGTATTACTAAATAATGGCTTATATCATAATGCTGATTGTAACTATTATTTGCCTTGTCCTTATTATATATAATTTAGTAAAAGATGGTCCTATTATCAATGTGTTTTTAATGGCAGTTACACAATCGATCATTTTATTTTTAAAACGTTATTTATGGATAAATCAATCTTGGAAAGATGCACTAAAACATTCTTTTGATTTATTAACGCTAATGGTTGTGTTTGTTTATTTAATATATAAAATATATAAGAGGAATAAAAAGAATGAATAATAATTTTAGGAGGCTTTGAATGTTTTTAAAGAGAGAGAAAAAGTATAAAAAATATCAAGCAATATCTAAGAGTATATTAGGTTTTTCAGTACTTTTATTAATTTTGACTTGGTTATTGAAATTGGTGTTTGGATGGTCAATCCTACATCTATTTTTCAATATTTTTTCTTTTACTTTTATTCTAGGTTTGTGTATTGGCGCAATACCAGATATTTTAGAGAAAGACGTTAATACTATACTAGCCGATATACTCGTTATTATTTTGATGATTGTTGTGTTGTTTATTTTATGATTTTAAGTGCAAAAATATAGATTAATATAATTAAAAACGTAAACTGTTGCAATAGATTAGACTTTTACATAAAGGTGAATAACTTATATTCTACTTAGTAGAGTTGAAACATAATTCCTAGAGAAATGAGTCTGGGACATAAACCCTAGAGAAATAGCCAGTAAATGAGTTTTAACAAATTCATTTACTGGCTTCTTTATTTACAATACTCCGTATTGTTGGCTCGCTTTCTTAGGGGACAGCTTCAGCCTGTAGTCTTCAGCTTGT
>OJLD01000030.1_pt1 | contig 12429 bp, 12 predicted proteins | sample 1596881 | NCBI WGS metagenome assembly OJLD01 (sample SAMEA3904695, study PRJEB24821) | metagenome | biome: Builtin; feature: hospital; material: surface | place: USA | collected 2013-08-16
AGCTTTAAGAGCTTTTTCTATTTTTTCTATAACTTCTATACTTTCAGCACTTATGGTGTGAAAATGATTGTTTAAGGTTAGGTTTTTTAGCGGAGTAGATTCGTCCATACTTTTTACGAAATTATTTACGCCATTTCTGGAATGGATGTCTAGGTCTTTTTTTATAATTCCATATACTGGATGATTTATAAATACATCTATTATTACTCCCCCATTATCAACTATAGTATTTAACTCGTCTTTTATATCTTTATCTTCATGGCTTGACTCTATAATCCTAATTATATTTTTACTATCGCCAATTTTATATCCCTTATTTGTAGAGATTATATTTATACCAAAGGCTTTAAGTACTCCTATGTCTTTTACGATTATTTGTCTAGATACAAAAAAGTGTTTGCCTAAAGCTTCCCCGCTTATAGGTTTTGACGCTTTTTGTAATAATTTAATAATTTCTTCTTGTCTATCACTTAATTTCATATTTTCCCTCTTTAAATAAGTATACCATCCTCTCTTGACTTTTATAAAAAAATCTTGTATTATATGAAAAATGACATTGATAAGAAGAGTAGCTTATAGGAAAAATAAAGAGAGTCTCTGTTTGGTGCGAAGAGATATTTGGAATATATGTGAAAAAAGCCTTTGAGTTTCTTTGGGGATAGTAATTGATCTAAAGACGGGTTTGCCCGTTATAGCAAACGAGTATGATGGTACTTATTGAGATGTGCTTTGTGAAAAGTGCATGAATTTGGGTGGTAACACGGCATTCGTCCCATAGCGGATTAGAAGCACGTGTATTTTTTTTGCTTAAAATAAACTAATCCAAATTTTATGAAAGGAATTATTATGAAAAGAATAAAAAGAACATTATTGAATCTGATCTTAATTTTATTTGCATTTTCAGGTGTCAGCTACGCAAGTAACCAAGATCCAGTATTAAGAGTTGGTATGGAAGTAAATTATGCTCCATTTAATTTTTCAGAAGTAGATGATAAAAATGGAGCTATCTCAGTTGCTAATTCAAATGGTGAGTATGCCAATGGCTATGATGTAGCCATAGCAAAGGAACTTGCTGATAAACTCGGAATGAAGCTAGAGATTTATAAGATAGATTGGGATGGATTAATACCAGCTCTTACCAGCGGTAAAATCGATGCTATAGTAGCAGGTATGAGTCCTACCCCAGAACGTAAAGAACAAATAGATTTTACAAATAGTTATTACAATGCAGAAGTTGGAGTAGTTGTTAAAAAGGGGTCTTCATATGAAAAAGCAAAGAGTATACATGATTTTAAGGATGCAAAGATCACAGCCCAACTTGGAACATTCCACTATGATTTGATAGATCAAATGGATGGAGCGAAAAAGCAACAAGCTCTAGACTCTTTTCCAACTATGATTACTGCAACAAATGCAGGTACAATAGATGGTTATCTTTCTGAAGAATCTGGCGCAGCTAGCGCTGTTAAATCAAACCCTAATTTAGTATTTTTAAGTTTCAAAGATAAAGATGGGTTCACAATAGATAAAACCTACACTTCTGTAGCCGTAGGGGTAAAAAAAGGTTCAGAACTTACCGAAAAAATTAACAAAGCTTTAAATACTATCCCAGAATCAGAAAAAAAAGACATAATGGATAAAATGGTTGACTTAACAAGCGAAGTAGACAAAGATGAAAATCCTACTAGTGAGCAAAGCTTTGGATCAGAGATGAAATCTATATGGCAAAGATATTCCTCACTATTTATTAAAGGTATATTAAATACATTATTTATAGCTATAGTTTCTACCACTTTAGGATTTTTGATTGGTCTATTGGTAGCAGTTATTAGAAAAATACAAGTTAACAAAATAAAAAATCCTATCGGTTATGTCCTTTATAAAATCATCAATTTTGTCCTAGGAGCTTACATAGAAATTTTTCGCGGTACACCTATGATGGTACAAGCTGTAATAATTTTTTATGGACTAAAGCAATACTTTAATATAGACCTATCAACTATGTTTGCAGCCATACTAATAGTTTCAATAAATACAGGTGCTTATCTATCAGAAGTAGTGCGTGGTGGAATCAATTCTATAGATAAAGGGCAATTTGAAGCCTGTAAGGCTTTGGGAATGACTCACTGGCAAACAATGAAAAATGTAATCATTCCTCAAGCTGTAAAAACTATCCTACCATCACTCGGTAATGAATTTGTAATAAATATCAAAGATACATCAGTACTTAATGTAATATCAGTTACAGAATTATTCTTTATGAGTAAGTCAGTTGCAGGATCTACCTATCAATTCTTCCCAACTTATCTCATAACAGCAATAATCTATTTTGTATTAACTTTTGTAATAACAAGAATACTATTATTAGTTGAACGCAATATGAATGGACGTGACTTTATCCATGAATCTAGTACAGGAGTAAAACATGCCAATAATTGAAGTTAAAAATCTAGAAAAAAACTTTGGAGATAATTTAGTACTTAAAGATATAAATTTTAGAGTAGAAAAGAACGAAGTAGTGTCAATAATTGGTTCATCGGGTTCTGGTAAATCTACCCTACTTCGTTGCCTAAATCTCTTAGAAACACCAACAAGCGGTCAAATCCTATATGATGAAAAAAATATTTTAGATAATAGTTTTGATGAAAGACATTATCGCTCAGAAGTGGGCATGGTTTTTCAAAACTTCAACCTTTTTGATAATAAAGATGTTTTAAAAAATTGTACCCTTGGACAAGAACTTGTTTTACACAAAAACAAGAAAGAAGCTGAAGACTTAGCTATGAAATACCTAACAGATGTTGGTATGGATAAATTCTTCCATGCAATGCCAGATCAATTATCAGGTGGTCAAAAGCAGAGAGTCGCTATAGCTCGCGCCCTTTGTATGAATCCCAAAGTTTTATTATTTGATGAGCCTACAAGTGCTCTAGACCCAGAAATGGTCGGAGAAGTCCTAGATGTTATGACTAATCTTGCTAAAACAGGTATCACTATGGTCGTAGTAACTCATGAAATGGACTTTGCTAGAGATGTATCAACTAGGGTATTATTCATGGACAAAGGTATAATCCTTGAAGATGGTTCTCCAGAAGAAATTTTTGAAAATCCACACCATAAAAGAACACGCGAATTTCTTTCACGTTTCTTAAATAAATAGGAGTTTAAATGAAAGATTTAGTAGAAATATATTCATCAGACAATGATTCATTTGCTGTAGGTTATGTGATCTATCAAAGTGATGATAGATTATTCACCCACCTTGTAGATGATCAAGGTAAGTTTGATGGTTATTTATTGTTTGATAAAAATACAATTGACGGTATTGAAAAGGATAGCGAATATCTTAAAAAAATCGAAACCTATATGGGTTTTTGGGGCAATATCTCTATAGGTGATAGCGATAACGAGATATACTCTTCTAAACCTGACTTTATAGATCTAATAAAATATGCCAAAGATCATAAGAAAATCATAAGACTTGCGACAAGTTTTAATTATTATGATTCTATAACTGGTTTTGTAAAGGACTATAATGACGATATTGTCAATATAGATGCAATAAATACATCAAATGCCAAAATATTTGATACATTCGAAATACCAATAGAAAAACTTATAAGCCTAGAAATAGAATCAATAGATAATTTCTTGCTAGGCTACGCTTATAAAAAATCATGAATAATACACTTTTATTAATAATTTTAAATCTAATAGGTAAACTCTTTGCTTTTGGTAGAGAAATGATATTTTCTTATGTATATGGTACAGGCCCTATAACAGATGCCTTTAATACCTCAACCACAGCTGCCACCCTCATATTTTCAGTAATAACTTATGCACTAAGCAAAACCTATATACCAACTTACGAGGAAATAATAAAAAAAGAGGGGGAAAAATCTGGAGATAAATTTACAAATAACTTATTGAACTTTTCCCTTTTTTTGTCAACGTTAATAATGATTGTAGGGTTGATATTTGCTCCATCAATTGTTAAGCTCTTTGCAGCAGGCTATAGTGGAGAAAAATTAAAAATAGCAACTTTATTTATGCGTGCCATAATGATTACCATATATCCAAATATATACGCTGCTATTTTATCTGCTTATTTACAAGTTAAGGGAGACTTTCTTACACCAGCATTACCTTTTCTAATCTTAAATGTAATACTATCTATAACAATAGTTATATCTAAGTCCAATGTAAGTATTATAGCAATCGGTATATTTTTAGCCTACCTTGTCCAGTTTGTAGTATTTCCAAAAGCTATTAAAAAAGTAGGATTTAAAAGAGGAAAAGTAAAATTCGTATATGATGAAAACATCAAAAAAATTGTTCTTTTATCCCTGCCTACTACATTTTCTATGGCAGCAGTCTATATATCAACTATTGTAGATCAATCATTTGCTTCTTTAGTTGCAAGCGATGGTGGAGTTTCTATACTAAATTATGCACTGAAGATTATAAGAATAATAAGTTCTACATTTATAGTGCCTTTCCAAGTTACTGCATATCCAATTATAGGCAAACTTGTAGCAGAAGGTGATATAAAGGGAATGAAGGAAGTTACAAGTAAAACAATGGTTAAAATACTTATACTATTTGTCCCATCAATTATAGGTATGATGGTCCTATCAAGGCCAATAATATCATTTGTATACTATCGAGGTGCTTTTTCATATCAGGATATGATTATGACAAGTGATGTATTATTTTACTACACACTTTATTTAATAGGTCCTGCTATAGTAGATGTACTTTACCTATCATTTTTTAGTCACCAAAATACAAAAGTACCAACTATAATATCATTTGTTCAGTTAGGTATAAATATAATCCTCGATTATACTCTTTCTAAAGCTTATGGATTGGTTGGGTTAGCCCTTGCTACAACAATTAGCCAAGTAGCTCCGATAGTGATAGCCTTTATAATCTATAATAAAAGCTATGGAAGCTTAAATATAGGATATATTTTTAAAAATTTAATGAAAATACTATTAGCTGGAGCTATAATCGGAGCATTTGCAAACTACTTCTACAAATTAAGACCATCTAATTTATGGTTATTAGTTACTATTGCCCTTACAGGACTTATTTATCTTCTTATCGTATATTTACTAAAAGTCGATGAGCTTGATGAAATAGCATCTGCCTTTAAGCTAAAAAAGAAAAAATCATAAGAACTTTATCCGTTAAAAAATCCCCCAAAATCTAAAGTACGATTTTGGGGGATTTCTATCTTAGGAAAAATTATAGGAAAGTCTATGCTCTCTCATCTGTAGCAATTACATTTACTCCTGTATCTAGGACGTTATCAATTACTACATCACCTATATGCACTGGGGTTTTAATCTCAGTATTATTGATTTCTTTCATACATTCAAATATTAATCCTTTTGGAATAGCAGTTTCTGTTTTTACTGGAACACTGTAAGCATTACTTCCAGAAATTTTAACTGTTGAACATACCATCCTCTTTGGATCCTTTACTTCATCTCTTACGTAATTTTCTCCACGTTTACAGTTATTTCCTGATATATATGTTATCTCTTCCCCATCCATGGTTACTACTACTTGACAACCTAATGGGCAATTGATACATGTGAATTGTTTTTTCATACTTCCTCCAATTTAATAGTGATTTTTTTAGTTTCTGGATCTATATCTTCTTTTTTAAGTCTGAGTAGTTCCATTTCACCTGGAGCTAGAACTCTTTTTTTACGCTCAACTATGCATTTATCATCTGTATATACACAAATTTTTCTAGATGGGTATACGTTGTTCACTCTAAATTTAACTATTATTGATTCATCCATATTTTCATAATCTATAAATTGAGGAAGTGTGTATGATATGCCATTTCCTGCTTCTAGATCAATTGTATGCTCTGATGTTTCTTTGAATTCACCTTTTATATAGTTTGCTGCATTAACTGCTGCAAGTTCACTTTCTTCCGATACAAAGTCTACTAAATCATGAACGTGTAAAACATTTCCTGCTGCAAATATGCCATCTACATTTGTCATTAACTTATCTGATACATAAGCTCCCTTTGTTCTTGGATCTAGTTTAATATTTGCCTCTTTAGTAAGTTCGTTTTCTGGTAGAAGGCCAACTGAAAGAAGAACTGTATCACATTCTACAAATTTTTCTGTTCCTTCAATTACTCTTAAGTTTTCATCTACTTTTGATAGATAAACTCCTTCTACTCTATCAGTTCCTTTAATGCCTGAAATTGTTGTTGAATAATAAAGTGGAATATCATAGTCGTGTAAGCATTGAACTATATTTCTCTTTAGACCACCTGAAAATGGCATAAGTTCTGCTACACATTCTACTTCTGCGCCTTCTAGAGTCATACGTCTTGCCATGATAAGGCCTATATCTCCAGATCCTAATATAACTACTTTCTTTCCTGGTAGATATCCTTCAAGATTTACTAATTTTTGAGCTGTACCTGCACTATAAACACCAGCTGGACGACTTCCTGGAGTATTTAGCGCTCCTCTTGGTCTTTCTCTACAACCCATAGCTAGAATTATTGCTTTTGGTTTTACTTCAAACATTCCACGTTCTTCATTCATTAATAAAACTGTTTTATCTTCGTGAAGATCCATTACGATGGTATTCATCATTATATCTATATCTCTTTTTTGAGCTTCATCAATAAATCTATGTGCGTATTCAGGACCTGTTAACTCCTCTTTGAATCTTTGTAACCCAAACCCGTTATGGATACATTGATTTAATATACCACCTAATCTATTATCACGTTCTACCACAAGGATATTTTTGATTCCTTCATCGTAGGCTTTTACTGCTGCTGAAAGTCCTGCTGGACCTCCACCAATTATTACTAAATCATAGTCTTTCATTTCTTCCCCCTACTTTGCTCTCTTTTCAATATAGAAAGAGTCTTTACCTTTTTTAGTTATCTCTTCTTCACTAACGCCAAGTTCTCTAGACAAGATCTCAATAATTGATGGTAAGCAGAAACCACCTTGGCATCTACCCGCTGTAGCTCGACAACGTCTCTTGATTCCATCTACTGTTCTTGCTCCAACAGGTGCATGGATGGCATCTACAATTTCGCCTTCGGTTACTTTTTCACATCTACAAATGATCTTGCCATATAATGGATTTTCTTTAATAAGCTCATTATGCTCTTTCCTTGTCATCTCACTTGTTTTTGGAATAGCTTTTCTACCTGGCTTAAAGTCAGATTTTTCTTCTAACTCTAGGGAGTCTTTGATAAGATCTGCCATATACTTACCAATAGCAGGTGCTGATGTAAGTCCTGGAGATTCTATACCTACACAATCAAAAAATCCTTTTTTACTTTCCTCTAAGATAAAGTCTCCGTTTGATTCATGAGCTCTGTTTCCTGAAAAAGAGGTGATTACTTGACGAACAGGAACATTATCTACTGTATCATTTACTTTATCAATTACTTCTTCTATAGCCTCTCTAGTTGTTACTAAGTCTGCTTTATCATCAACAAAGTCTGATGTAGGTCCTATCAAAGTATTATCATCAATTGTAGGAGTTACAAGTATACCTTTACCTTTTTCTGTAGGTAGGTTAAATAAGACATGATTTACATATCCTTTTGTTGCTTTATCAAGGAGTAAATATTCTCCACGACGTGCTCTGATTTCAAACTTATTATCATCAAATACCATATCATGGATTTGATCAGAATATAAACCTGCTGCATTTACAACTGCCTTTGTTTCTATTTCTTCACCATCAGCAGTAATTAACACATAGTGATCTTCTTTTTCAACTATATCTTTAATTTCTGCATTTAATTTATATTCAACACCATTTATATTTGATCCTTCAGTATAAGCTATGTTCATTAAAAATGGATCTACTATACCAGCTTCTTCACAGTATAAAGCAGCATATACGTTTTCTTCAACATGAGGTTCTAATTCACGAATTTCTTCGTTATAAATTATTTTCATGCCACCAACACCATTTTCTATACCTTGATCATATAGTTTTTGTAAATTTGGGAAGTCTTTTTCATCATGGCATAAAACTAAGGTTCCTATTTGCTTGTATGGAAAAGATAGCTCATCTGCTAACTCTCTCATCATGTGGTTACCTTCAACATTCATTTTCGCTTTCATACTACCTGGCTCAGCATCATAGCCACCGTGGCAAATAGCAGAGTTTGCTTTTGATGTCTCTTCGCAAACATCAGCATGCTTTTCTACTACAAGGAAATCTCCCTTGTATTTTGATAAATTGTAAGCTACAGATGTGCCTGTTACACCTGCTCCTATTATTACAACATCTTTCATATTCTTCTCCTTATATGTACTAAAAAAGAGCCAGCATATGGCTCTTTTGGGCAAAAGAGTCCTAGAAAATCCTTAAACTCTTTCTCAATTACTATTCTACTTTAAATCCTTAGCCCAGTCTACTGATCTAGAAATCGCTTTTTGCCAATTATAATCTTTTTTATCTCTTTCTTCTTTAGAAATTTCTGGCTTAAATACTTTATCAATCTTACGATTTTCTTTGATTTCATCAAGACCCTTGAAATAACCTACTGCTAGACCTGCTAGATAAGCTGCTCCTAAAGCTGTAGTTTCAAGTGTAGCTGGTCTTTCTACTGTTGTCTGAATCATATCAGCTTGAAATTGCATTAGGAAATTATTTGCACTGGCTCCCCCGTCAACCTTAAGCTCTTTTAGATCATTACCCGAATCAATACTCATTGCTGCTAAAACATCATTTGTTAGATATGCAAGGGATTCAAGTGTAGCTCTTACTATATGATACTTGCTAGTTCCTCTAGTAATACCTACTATAGCTCCTCTAGCATATGGATCCCAATATGGAGCACCTAGCCCTGTAAATGCTGGCACCACATAGCATCCATCTGTATCATCAACTTTTGTAGCCATATATTCTGTATCATCAGAAGCATCTACTATTCTAAGTTCGTCTCTTAACCATTGTATCGCAGAACCTGCAACAAAGATTGAACCTTCAAGAGCGTAATTTACTTTGCCTTCTTCAAGTCCCCACGCAATCGTTGTAATTAGACCATTTTGTGATGAAACTGCTTCTTCGCCAGTATTCATAAGTAGGAAAGCACCTGTACCGTAGGTATTTTTAGCTTCACCTGGGTTAAAGCATGTTTGACCAAACAAAGCACATTGTTGGTCACCTGCCATACCTGCAATCTTAATTGGAGAACCAAATAATTTTTCATTTGTTTCACCGTATACACAAGATGATGGTTTTACTTCTGGAAGCATACATTTTGGAATATTAAGCATTTCACAAAGTTCATCATCCCATTCTAAAGTGTTTATATTATAAAGCATGGTTCTAGAAGCGTTTGTATAGTCTGTTACATGAACTTTACCACGAGTTAAATTGTATACTAACCATGTATCAACTGTACCAAATAATAATTCACCATTTTCAGCTCTTTGTTGACCATTTTCAATATTATCTAGAATCCATCTGATTTTTGTAGCTGAGAAATATGGGTCAACTACAAGACCAGTTTTTTCTTTTATCATTTTGCCATAACCATCTTCTACGAGCTTATCAGCCATATCAGCGGTACGGCGACATTGCCAAACGATTGCATTATATACAGGAGCACCTGTTTTTTTATCCCAAACTATAGTAGTTTCACGTTGGTTAGTAATACCAATTGCAGCAATATCACTTGCATCAATATTTTTCTTAGCTAAAGCTTCAGTACAAACTCCAAGTTGAGTTGACCAGATTTCTGTAGCATCATGTTCTACCCATCCAGCTTTTGGGAAATACTGGGTGAATTCTTTTTGTGCAACTGAAATAATTTGTCCTTCTTTGTCAAAAATGATTGCTCTGTTACTGGTTGTACCAGCATCTAAGGCCATGATGTATTTACTCATAATATCCTTCCTCCTACATAAGCCATACATTATAATTGGATGATGAGATTGCAATAGCTTCTGAATTTAGGGCATCCATAACTTCCTTCTTTGTAGAAATTAATCCGCCAGCAACTATTGGTATATTAGTTCTTTTTTTTATGTCCTTAATTTGATTAGGTAATATTCCAGGAAGTATCTCGATTATATCACAGTTAACATCTTTTATAGTTTGTTTCATATTTTCAAAACTCATACTGTCAATAACAAAAAATCTTAAAACTGCGAAAAGTCCAAGTTTTCTTGCATAAACTACATTAGAAGCCTTAGTAGAAATAATCCCATCAGCTTCAGTATATTTTTTTATAAAACTTGCAGCAAACGAAGAGCTTGAAAGACCTTCTATAAGATCTTCATGGACTATAACAATCTTATCCCTATCCTTAAGTTTTTTTACTATAATTGGTATAGTTTCAATATTGCCATAAAGTACAAAGACAATTTTATTATCGCATTCCAAGCATTTTCTAAGATCTTTATTATTTTTTATTGCCATAATCACTGGATTACTATAAAGCTCCTCGAAAATACTTTCCTTAGTCATAAAACCTCCATTTAAAAGGACAAAACGAGCCCATTCATATTCAATTGGCTCGTTTCTCATCACTCATATTATTATATATACACTTTATCATAAATTTTATAGTTTTGCAAATCTTTTCCTAAATATTTTACTAGAAATTTTGCTTACCTTCTGTTACACCATCTCCACTTAAAACTTTTGGGATTGTTTTTAAAAATATTTTCAAATCATTTATAAAAGTTAATTGACTAGCATATAAACCATCTGTATAGGCCTTATCTTTTGGAGATAAATTATCTCTACCAGATATTTGTGAGAGTCCAGTAATACCTGGTTTTGCTGAGTAAGCATTATTAGCAGCTCTTAAATCTAACAATTCTTTTTCCTTTAAAATTACAGGTCTTGGCCCAACAAAACTCATATCGCCTTTAAGAATATTAATTAACTGTGGGATTTCATCAAGACTTGTCTTTCTTAAAAACTTTCCTAAAGGAGTTATGTAAGCATCTGGATTATCTAGCTCCCATGTGGAAGCGTTTTTGGGAGCCGACATTTTCATAGATCTAAACTTATAGCATAAGAAAGGCTTGTTATACCTGCCTGCTCTTTCTTGTTTAAATAACACAGTTCCTTTCGGTTCATATATTTTTGATATAATAGCTATTATCAAAAATAATGGGCTAAGGATTACTATAAGTATTAAACTTAATAAAAAGTCTAATAATGGTTTTATTAAATTTTGATACATATAACCTCCTTGCCCTCATTTAGTCAATTCGTAAACAAAGCAAGTTCTTTTTCGTTTAATTCTCTATAATCGCCTTCATTTAGAAATGGGTCCAGTCTAAGTTCCCCTATTGCGATTCTCTTAAGCTCTACTACTTCATTTCCTAAATTTGAAAAAAGTCTTTTTACTAAATGAAACTTTCCCTCAGTAACTTTTACTATGGCTTTTTTATCATCTATTATCTTAAGTTTAGCTGAACGAGCTTGATAATCATCTTCTGCTATGTAAACACCTTGTAAAAATTCTTCTACTAAAGACTCATCTATTAAATCCCTAGTCTCTACCTCATATGTCTTTTCAATATTTGAATTAGGACTTGTAATCTTATGTATAAAATTTCCATCTGTTGATAAAATTAATAATCCTCTAGTATCTTTATCTAGCCTGCCTGCTATAGATAAGTCAAGTGTTTTATAAAAATCATCCAAAATATCAACTACAGTGGGATCAACATCATAAGTTGAAGATATGTAACCTTGTGGTTTATTCATCATTATATAGATATTTTCAAAATATTCTACAAATTCCCCCATATAAAAAACTTCATCTACATTAGGATCAACTTGGGTTGATGTATCTTTGACAATATCCCCATTAATAACTAGAGCTCCTTTTTTTGCATTACGCTTGATATTTCTTCTTGTATCAAGGTTAGCATTTCCAATCATCTTATCTACTCTCATCTATTCCCCCTATCACTCTGTATACAGCTTGGTTAAGTTCCTTATAAGATTCATAGAAATCTTCTAGATACTTACTACCTTTAGCTGTTATATAGTAATACTTACGGCGTGGACCTATCTCCGACTTTTTATAGCCTCCCAATATATAACCTTTTTTTGTAAGTCTTTGCAAAATTGGATATACTGTACCCTCTGTCATAGTATAGAAGCCATTATGCTTTAGCTCTTCTACTATTTCATAGCCGTAAGTTTCATTATTTTTTATAATATGGAGAATTACCCCATCTATTACCCCTTTTAGCATTTGAGATTCTATCATATTATCACCTTTCTATATTGTATAACATAGTAGACAATAATCAATACCTATCACAATAATATTTCATAGGGCAAAACTTACACTCACTTGTATCCGATGTTTTACCATATATATTCTCGTTTAAAATATTTTTTGCTATCCCATCAATAACACCTGTCTCTTATACA
>OJLD01000033.1_pt1 | contig 11935 bp, 8 predicted proteins | sample 1596881 | NCBI WGS metagenome assembly OJLD01 (sample SAMEA3904695, study PRJEB24821) | metagenome | biome: Builtin; feature: hospital; material: surface | place: USA | collected 2013-08-16
AATTCAAGTTTATATAGTTCAGACTTACAGCGTTCATTAGTTAATACAATGAAGAATAGTAAGCGAGAAGATGAACGTATCGATTGGCGAGTGAATGAGCAAGATAACACACCTATGTACCAACACTTTAAGGGACTAAGTTTATATTCAAGTATCTTCCATCATAATATTCTCGATTACTATTATGATGCACTAAAGATTAATCTTGCCGAGGAGTCACTAAGTCGCTATCAATCAATAAATGGTCGACAAAATATAGCGAGTCTTTTCTCAGTACGTTATATGATGCTTAAAGATTATCAAGGAAATTTACCCCCCTATTTTAAAAAGGTTAAAACAAGTGGACAATATTCTATCTATGAAAATACACTTACTTTGCCGAGTGTTAAAGTTACGAAAAATGTTTATAATAGTAAATCTTTAAAAACAGCTATAGATCGTGAGCATGCGATGTTAAATGGTGTGATCATGGATAATGCAGGAAAATCTTTCAAACAACCAGCATCTAATTTACTATCAAAAGTTGATATGCAACAACAAAATATTAAGCGAATTGGAAAAAATCGCTATAAGGTCATTGGTGGCAAAGGTGGTACTATAAAATTACATCTTCCAAAACAAATACGTGATAAATATGATGATTTTTATTTAACGATGAAGATTAAGAGAGGTAATCCAGATAGTAATTACACTGTCGCTATTAATAATTACGCTAATCATCGATTGTTTAATAATTCTACCTATCGAACAGGTGTAGACACTCAACTTTATCGCACTCAACCAGATAAAAATGGTGATATCACTATTACCCTTTCGCCTGATGGTGAATTTTATGTCGATTTACAACAATTAAATGGCGAGAATTATGATACGCTTAAAAAGGTGCATGATAATGCTAATTTTGATACAAGTTATCATGATATTAAAAATGGTATACAAGTCCAACTCAGTCACCATGAGAGTGGTGTAGCCTCAATAAACATTCCTTATCGAAAAGGAATGCAAGCGTATGTTGATGGTCAACCTGCAAAAATCCAAAAAGTAAATTATATGATGACCGGTGTTCCAGTCGACAAAAATGCAAAACAAATTGTCATTAAATATCAACCTCCTTACTGGAATACTATGATATTCATTTCATTAATGAGTATGATTCTTAGTGCTATTTTTGTAAAAATTTTTAATTCAAAAAAACGAAAGATGAGGAAGTAAATTGATTAAAAAAATATGGTCTAAACCCTTATGGACGTTTGGTTTCATTTTCATCATAGCTAATATCGTAACACTAACCATTTATTATCCATTTATCCGGGATTACATAAAAGATGGCGTGGTATTTAGTGGCTCTGGTGATGGTTTTAGACAAATGATGCCGTTCCAATTATATTTATATGAACACTTCACACAATTAAAAGGATTTTACGATCATTCATTTGGACTAGGCGGAGATTATGTTAAAGGGTTAGCCTATTATTATTCCCTTTCACCAATCATGTGGGTCAATTTTATTATTGTATGGATCGGTGAACATATATTCCATTGGCAACCGCAAAACATTCGCTTTTGGCCAACAAATCAATTAATTGTTGCTTATGTACGAACAATAATTACTTTTATTTGTGCATTTTATTATTTTAGATATTTAAAGTTAAGTTCTACACCTCTGTTGATAGCAACAATTTTATATGGGGCATCAACAGTAGTGTTATATTACAATTTTACTTGGTCATTTTATGGAGATTTGTTAATTATATTGCCATTATCATTATGGGGAATGGAACGTTTCTTTCAACGAAGAAAGATAGGTTTGTTCATCTTTGCGGTGGCAATCACACTATTTTCAAATTTTTACTTTACTTATTATCAAGCCATTGTGTTAGGTATTTATTTTATATTACGTGTCGTATTCCAATATCGCCATGATATCGTATCTCGTTGGCAAAAATGTTATTTACTAATTATAGGGGCTATGTTTGCGCTCCTATCAAGCATATTAGGTTTTTACACTGGTGTATCATCTTTCCTAAATAATGATCGCCAACAAAATTCTGATTTCAACATCTCTCTATTTACTGATTTAACTAAAAATAATTATTATATATTTTCAAATGGCTTTTATGTAACAATATCACTTATTGCATTGGTGGCTTTATTAACGCCAAAGTTATATAAACACTATTACTATAAAATTTTTGCTATTATAACGTGGTTCTTACTTATTGGTTCATTATCACAGTACTTTGATAGTGCTTTTAATGGATTCTCATTACCACAACGACGTTGGGTTTATTTCTTAGTGTTATCTACAAGTGGACTGATTGCTTTATATATTCATCACTTATCAGAGTTGACTATGAAACAGTTTCTATTTGCAGCTGTGTCCGTATTTATTGCTGGTTTGTGTAGGTATATCATAGCTGACAACTTTGTAGATTGGATGGTAATTGCTTTAATTATCATCGTTGTGCTAGGAATATTTATCTATCGCAAATCTTTACTAAAACAACCAATTATTATGTTATCGTTGATTGTGCTATTTTTCGGTCAACAAATTATAATGACACATGATTCAAGACAAAGAACGATAGACCCATATTCAACGACAATCAATACATTGAGCGATCCTTCATACTATAATGATACTACTGCTAAAAAAATTAATTCTATCAAAGAACATCATGATGATCCATTTCATCGTATTGATTATATGTCGGCATATGCATTAAATTCTCCTTTTCTTTATCACTACAATGGTATTTCGCTATACTCAAGCATTTTTGATGGAGGAATTTTGAAATATTATGATAAATTAATGCAAATTAATATGCCCGTTGATAAAAATAGTACGTATCGCTTTTTAGGAAATCGTGCAAACTTAACTGCTTTATGGAATGTTCAAGATCGACTACGTCATCCTGAAGATCAAAATATGACTTACGGTTTTGAAAAGAAAGATATGATATTGAATGGTAAAAATACGCTTATCCATTCTAAAAACATGATTGACTATCCATCAGCTCATGTAACTAATCATATATATAATAGTGATGATTTAAAGTCACCTTTAGATCGTGAACAAGCTATGTTAAAAGGGATCATATTAAACGACAATTCAGAAAAAGCTAATACTTCATTTAAACCTAATAAAAATCTTTTAACCGAGTCAAAAATGTCTACAAAAGATGCGACTTGGAAAAATCAAAATCATCTTAAAGTACACAAGGATAATGGTGGAGTTACATTAAAATTACCTGAATCTGTCGCGAATCAATATAAAGATATGTACGTAGAAATGGATGTTGAACTACTTTCTCCTGACAAAGCGCATTCTGTAAGTGTTAATGAATATTCGCAAAATCGAAATGAACTGAGCTACAAATATCGTCGTTTAGTTACACCAGTTACAAATACGTGTTAAAGCATCTGATAAGCTAAATATTCATCTATCTAAAGGGAATTATCGTTTATCTGTGAAAGGTATTTATGGCGAGGACTACAGCACACTTAAAAAAGCTTCAAAAGAATTAACACCTGTGAAAGTTAAAGATATGAGAAATGGTTATGTCGTCAAGAAACCTAAGAACGCAACAGGATATGTCATTTTACCAACTGTATATGCAAAAGGTATGCATGCGCAAGTCGATGGGAAAGAAGTACCTGTTCACCAAGCTAATGGTATCATGACAGCAATACCAGTTAATAAAGGAGATAAAGTGATTAAACTCACATACACCCCTCCTCAATTCTATCTACTTGCTATTATGAGTTTCATTGGTGTTATCGGTAGTATATTATTTAGTTTATGGGTTAAGAAAAAACGATAAATTAAGATAGTTAATAAATTAAACTTTAATTGTTTTAAATGTGAATAAAAATAATAAAGCTTCCAATCTCAACTTGAAAGAAGAAGATTGGAAGCTTTATTTGTAAGACAAACGTTGTATCTAATCTCTGTCTTATTATTATACTCAGTTTGCTGATTAACGAATTTCTTGGATTCTAGCAGCTTTACCACGTAAACTACGTAAGTAGTATAATTTAGCACGACGTACTTTACCACGACGTTTAAGTTCGATTTTTTCGATTTTTGGAGTGTGTAATGGGAATGTACGTTCCACGCCTACACCTGAAGAAATTTTACGAACTGTGAAAGTTTCAGAAATTCCTCCACCACGACGTTTGATTACAACACCTTCGAATACTTGGATACGTTCACGTGAACCTTCTACGATACGTACGTGTACACGTAAAGTATCACCAGTACGGAATGTTGGTAAGTCTGTACGTAATTGTGATTTTGTAACTGCTTCGATTAACTTATGATTACTCATTGATATACTCTCCTTCAACCTATGTTCTTGCCTAGACATTCATATAGCAGCGGATCATAGTGATAATTAGTGTCTTTTCACACTTGATATATATTAGCATAATACTAATTGTTTTTCAATTGCTTTTTATAGCTTTCTATAAATTTTTCATCGTCTTCTGTTAAAGGATATCGATCAAGTAAGTCCGGTCGCTTATGATAAGTACGGATTAATTTTTGTTCATGTCGCCATTGTTCAATATTTGCATGATTACCTGATAATAATACATCTGGAACGGTCATATTTTCAAATTCTCTTGGACGCGTATATTGAGGGAATTCTAATAGACCATCTGAGAACGAATCATCTTGATGTGATTGTTGATTTCCTAATACACCTGGTATTAATCGCACAATCGCATCTGTCATCGTCATCGCTGGCAATTCTCCTCCAGTTAATACATAATCCCCAATTGAAATTTCATCCGTCACTAGGTGCGTTCTTATACGTTCATCATAACCTTCATAATGTCCACAAATAAATACGATATGCTCAGCTTCGCTTAATTCTTGTGCAATTTCTTGTGAAAAAGGTCTACCTTGAGGACACATTAAAATGACACGCGTTTGATCAGTTCGTTGTAAATCTTTCATAGCATTGAAGACTGGTTCAGGTTTTAGGACCATACCCTGTCCACCACCAAATGGGTAATCATCCACTTGATTATGTTTATTAATGGCATAATCTCTAAAATTCACAGTATTCACACTAATGATTTCTTTATCCTGTGCCCTTTTTAAAATGGAGTGATTGAGCACGCCATCAAACATCTCAGGAAATAAAGTTAAATAATCAATTTTCATTAATCTAACAACCCTTCCATAGGTGTTATACGAATCGTTTTATTTTCAATATCAATTTCTTTAACTACATCAGCTATATAAGGAATGAGATATTCCTTTTCTCCTTTAACAACCCAAACATCATTTGCACCTGTTTCAAAAATATTGATAACTCTGCCGATAGGTTGATTGTCATTATCAAATACAGTACTTCCAATGATGTCAGAGTAGTAATATTCATTTTCAGCTAATTCAATATCTTCATGATCGCGTTCTTGGTACAAATAGTCACCTTTATATTGTTCGACGTCATTAATGTTATTTATTCCCTCAAATTTCAACATATGAAATCCTTTATGAACACGGTAAGATAAGACCGTCAATTGTTCTTCATGATTTTGATGATTTACCGTCAATACTTCACCTGGTTGGAAACGGGTATCCGTAAAATCGGAATTAGATTTCACTTTAACTTCACCTTTAATTCCATGTGTATTTACGATTTGACCAACTTCAACTTGCATATTTGCACCTCATTTAATCCATTAATGTCATTTTGTTTATCATATCATGATTTTTCAGTATTTAAAAAGGCGCCATCAGTTGGCGCCTCTATTACTTTACTTATAAAGTTTAAGCTAATTATTTAGCGTGTTTTTGTTCATCAAAAGTTTTTAAAATACCTTGTTTAGATAAGATATTATGAACTGTATCAGTTGGTTTAGCACCGTCTTTTAACCATTTTAATGCTAATTCTTCATCAATTTTAACTTCTGGAGCATTAACACTAGCTGGGTTGTAAGTACCGATTTGTTCGATAATACGACCATCACGTGGTGAACGTGCGTCTGCTACTACGATACGATAGAATGGATTTCTTTTTGAACCTAAACGAGTTAAACGAATTTTAACTGCCATATATAAAACTCTCCTTTATATCTTTTACTTTTTATTTTCTACAAGAAATAATATTAACAGTAACTTGATATTTTGTAAAGACTTTTTTCTTTACCAAATCTAGGTTTTTTTAAAACCGTAGATTTGGTTATGGACTAGCTTTAGCTAGGCCGAACCTTTTGCTAAATGTTTGGTAGTACATTTATTTTTTCAATAAACATCAAAATATCGAACACTATTTGAGAAGCGTTCGATATTTTCACTTAATTAAAATGGTAAGTTCATACCTTTTAACATATTTTCCATTTGACTACGTTTACCTTTTTTACCTATACGTCCAGCGCCACTGAATTGCTTCATCATTTTCTTCATATCATTAAATTGTTTCATCAAGCGATTCACTTCTTGTAGTGAACGCCCAGAACCTTTGGCGATACGTTTTTTTCTTGAAACATTTAGTACTGCTGGGTTTTCTCTTTCACTTGGTGTCATAGACTGGATAATTGCTTTAATATGGTCAATTTGCTTTTCATCCATATTTAACTTATCCATGCCTTTCATCTTATTCATTCCTGGAATCATTTTCATGATGTCATCAAGTGGGCCAAGATTTTTAACTTGATCCAATTGTTCAAGGAAATCGTCCAATGTGAACGTAGAATTACGCATTTTTTGTTCTAAATCTTTAGCTTTTTCTTGGTCAACATCTTGTTGTGCCTTTTCAATAAGACTTAAAACATCTCCCATACCAAGTATACGAGAAGCCATTCGCTCTGGGTGGAACAGTTCAAGTCCATCCATCTTCTCACTCATACCAACAAATTTAATTGGTTTTTGAGTTACTGAACGAATAGATAAAGCAGCACCACCACGAGTATCTCCATCTAATTTAGTCAACGTAACACCAGTAACGTCTAATTGGTCATCAAATGATTGCGCAACGTTAACAGCGTCTTGCCCAGTCATAGCATCTACAACTAACATGATTTCATTAGGTTTAGAAATTTCTTTAACTTCTTGAAGTTCATTCATTAACGCTTCATCAATATGCAAACGACCTGCTGTATCAATGATTACAAAATCTAAATGTTCTTCTTTGGCATGTTTTAATGCATTTTCAACGATTTGTTGCGGTTTAACTTGGTCCCCTTCACTATAAACAGGAACGTCAAGTTGTTTACCTACCGTTTGTAATTGGTTAATTGCCGCTGGACGATAAATATCCGCTGCAACTAACATTGGCTTTTTATTATATTTTTTACGCATTAATAATGCTAGTTTACCGGCTGTTGTTGTTTTACCTGCACCTTGTAAACCAACCATCATAACAACAGTAGGTGGCTTGTTTGCCATTTTAATCGTTGAGTTTTCGCCACCCATTAATTGAGTTAATTCATCTTGTACAATTTTAATGACTTGTTGACCAGGTGTTAATGATTGCATTACATCTGATCCTAAGGCACGATCTGACACTGTCTTAACAAATTCTTTAACTACTTTAAAGTTTACATCGGCTTCTAATAATGCTAATCGTACTTCACGCATCATTGCTTTAATATCCGCTTCAGTAACTTTACCTTTACCACGCATTCTCTGTATCGTAGCTTGCAAACGATCAGATAATCCTTCAAATGCCATATCAATTGCCCTCCTTTATCTCTATTTATTCTAATTCTTCTAATTGATTAATGTATTGTTCTAACTTCTTAGAATCATTTAATGTTTGTTTCATATCGTCATAAATTTTACGACGTTGTTCAAATTTTTCATACAAATTCAATTTAGCTTCATAATCTTCTACTAAATCGCCAGTTCTTCTTATATTATCATAAACTGCTTGTCTACTCACTTCAAATGTATCAGCAATTTCACTTAAAGAATAATCTTGTAAATAAAATAATTCGAGATAATTTTTCTGTTTATTTGTAAGCAAACTTTGATAAAAATCAAATAGATAATTCATACGCAATGTTTTAACTAAATCATTTTGTCCCATTTTAGTTACCTTCTTCAGATTCAACGGATGAATTTCTAGAGATTTCTTCAGGAATATCTTCATTTTGTTCTATCATATCAGCAAATAATCCATATACATAGCTTTCAGGATTAAACGGTTGTAAGTCATCCATTTTTTCGCCTAAACCAACATATTTAACTGGAATGTGTAACTCATTTCGAATTGCTAATACAATACCACCTTTAGCAGTACCATCTAATTTAGTTAATACTATACCTGATACGTTTGTAACTTCTTTAAATGAACGTGCTTGAGATAATGCGTTTTGACCTGTTGTTGCATCTAAGCATAATAAAGCTTCATGTGGCGCATCTGGCACAGCTCGGCTAATGACACGTTTCATTTTATCCAATTCTTGCATTAAATTAGATTTGTTTTGTAAACGTCCTGCAGTATCACAAATTAATATATCGACACCTTTATTTTTAGCGGAATTAATTGCATCATATACAACTGCAGCAGGATCTGAACCTTCACTTTGACGAATTACTTCAACACCTACACGGTCACCCCAAACTTGTAGTTGATCAATTGCACCAGCTCTAAATGTATCTCCAGCGGCAAGCATTACTTTTTTTCCTTCCATTTTATATCTGTGTGCTAATTTACCGATTGTAGTTGTTTTACCAACACCATTTACGCCAACCATTAAAATGACATTCAAACGGCCGTCTTCAAGATTCATTGCTTCTGATTGGTCATCTTCTTGATGATAGATTTCAACAATCTTTTCAACAATAACTTCACGTAAATCTTCAGTTTCTTGTATATTTCGACGTTGTGCTTCAGTACGTAATTCTTCTGTTAATTGCATTACTGTGTTGAAACCAACATCTGCAGTGATTAACATTTCTTCAAGTGCTTCGAAGAAATCTTCATCTACTGTTCTATAACGTGCGATCAAATTATTAAGTTGTTCTTGGAAGTTCTGACGTGATTTTTCAAGACCTGCTTTAAATTTAGCCCCCATTTTTTGTGCTTCAATTTCTTCAAAATCTTCAATTGAAATTAATCCATCGTCATCAAAATCCGCTTCACTTAATTTACGCGGTTTTTTCTTCGGTTCTATCTGTGCTTCATCATTGTCATCATGAATTGTGCTACTCTGATTGCCTTCTTCTTCTGATAATTCTTGTTCTATATCTTCAGTAGATTTCGTTGAAAATTTGTCTTTTAATCGTTTAAAGAAACTCATGCTTGTTCCTCCTTCATAACCTCATCAATTGTATTTAAGTTGACACTTACTAATTTTGAAACACCTGACTCTTGCATCGTCACACCATATAAACGGTCTGAATATTCCATAGTTCCTTTTCGATGTGTAATAACAATAAATTGAGTTTGAATAGATAATTCTTTTAAAAATTGAGCGTATCGAATTACATTCGCTTCATCGAGTGCAGCCTCTACTTCATCTAGTATAACAAATGGAGCAGATCTTACTTTCAAGATAGCAAATAGTAGTGCAATAGCACTTAATGCACGCTCACCACCACTTAATAAAGATAAGTGTTGCAATTTCTTACCAGGTGGTTGAACAATAATATCGACACCAGCTGATAAATAATCATCATCTGTTAACTCTAATTTAGCATGTCCACCTCCAAATAACGACTGAAATACTGTCGTAAAATGAGCTTGCACTTGTAAAAACGTTTCTTTAAAACGACCTTTCACTTCTTGGTCCATCTCACTTATAATTTGTTCAAGTGTTTGTTTCGCTTCACGCAAGTCTGTACGTTGTTCATCTAGGAAAGTATAACGCTCATTTAATTCTTCAAATTGCTCAATAGCATTAATATTTACTGGCCCTAGTTCTTCAATTGACATTTTAGTTAGTTTGACTTTCTTTCTCAGCGCATCAATTGGCGTTTCTGAAGAGAATTCACTTCTAGCCCGCTCAACAGTTAGTTGATATTCATCATTCAAATGATCAATTGCATGGTTAATCAATACATCTAATTTCGATTGTTGTGCTTTTATATCTTGATAAAAACTTTCAATTGACAATAAATCTTGATGACATTCTTGCAATGTAGCTTCATGTGACTCAACATCTTCATTGACATCAATACGTTCTTTTTTCAATTGTTTTAACTGATCAGTGATGGATTGTCGGTCATTTTCTTTAGATTTTATCTGTTGTTGTAATTTTTCAAATGCTTGTTCCCCCATCATTTCGTCAGAATTGAAGAGTTTAATTTTATCGTCAACATTTGTTAATTGTTTGTTAATCGTCTCTATCTGTTTATCTGTACGTTCTAATGACGCTTTTTGAGCATTTATTCGTTCTTTAATTACAGCTAAGTCAGAGCGTTTTTGGTTTAATTGTTGTTGCACTTGAGTGGTATTCTCTTTACCTTCTTTAGATAATTGAGTATAACGTTCAATATCTGTTTCAAGTTGTTTTAACTTACCTTGAATAATAGTTAATCGCTCTTGTTTTTCAGTTAAAGTAATGCGACTATTTTCACTTTGGTAGCCATCATTTTTCTCGAATTCAAATTCCTCATGTTCATCTTTAATGTGCGCTTCTTGTGTTTTAAGTCGATCTAATTCTAACGCTTCATTATGAGATTGTTCTTTTACTTCGTTATATTGCTGACTCATTTTAAAATAAGTTTCGCTGAGATGTTCAACTTCATTTTTGTGTTTTTGTAACTGTTTCTCGAAATCTTGTGTTTGTGATTCATAATCTTTTAATTGATTACGCATAGTTGTCAGTTCATCTTTTTGTGATAGAATACTCTTCGTCTTGCGCGCACCACCACCGGTCATAGAACCACCAGGATTAACAATATCTCCTTCTAAAGTTACAATGCGTGTTTTATATTGGATAGCTCTTGCCAGTTCATTAGCATGTTTCAAATTGTCTACGATAATAGTAGTACCTATTAAATTTTCAACTACAGCTTGATATTGTGAATTAACTTTAATCGCATCTGAAGCTACATTGATAAATCCATTTGTATTTTCAGCGATGTGCCTAATATTATTAGATAATTGTCTCGATTTTATAACATTTAATGGTAAGAATGTGGCTCTACCAAGACCCTTTTGCTTTAAAAATTGTATTGCCTGGCGCCCATCTTTTTCACTATCAACTATGATATGTTGTAATGAAGCACCTAATGCGGTCTCAATCGCTTGAGTCAATTCAGATGGCACATTTATCACTTCTGCAACAGCACCATGAATACCTTGTAGGTTATCATTTTTAGCTTTTAACACATGTTTAACACCATTAAAGAAATAAGTATAATCCTCTTCTTGAGTTTCTAAACTCTCTATTCTAGCTCTCATTTTATCAGTGTATCGATAAGCCTGATAAAGTTTATCTTCATATTCAGTTTGAGTTTGTTTAGCTTTTGATAACTGCTGTTCTAGTTGACTTATTTGAGTCTCAATATCGCTCAATTGTTTAACAGTAGCTTGATGGTTGCGTTCTGTATTAGAAATTTCACTTTGCAACGCTTTAAGTTGATTGAAAGCTTCAACCAAGCGAGAATCTAAGCGTGATTTTTTCGCTTCATTCTCTTTAATCGTATGCTCTAAAAAGCGAATATCATTATTTACATCTGATTGTTCAGACATTAATTCATAGTATTCATTTTTGATTGATTCCAATTTTTCGTCATGTTGTTCATCAGAAACATACAGTTGTGATTCTAATTGATGAATACTATTATTCAACTCTTTTTGTTTTTCTTTTAAAGCAGTAATTTGTTGAGTAATATCAGCTTTTTCATTATGAGCATTTTTTAATTCTTGATGTAAATTATCTAACTCTTCTTCAAAACGAGCATTCGTTTCTGATTGATTTCGTTTTCTTTCTTCTAAAACATTCAATCGACCTGTGAACTTTTCAT
>OJLD01000035.1_pt1 | contig 11773 bp, 11 predicted proteins | sample 1596881 | NCBI WGS metagenome assembly OJLD01 (sample SAMEA3904695, study PRJEB24821) | metagenome | biome: Builtin; feature: hospital; material: surface | place: USA | collected 2013-08-16
CTGTCTCGTGGGCTCGGAGATGTGTATAAGAGACAGATATACTTCAATGAACTTGCCGATGGGCGGTTGACTTGTTTTAACATCTGCATCTTCTTCTATTCTTTGAATATAATCTTTAGATGAAATATCAATTTGGTCTACATATGATTGTCCGTCGATAGTTAAACTCAAAGGGACAACATGTATATTGTGTTGTGTTAAATAGTCTTGTGATAAATCTGATGTAGAATCAGTCACAATTATTTGTTTAGTCATAACTGCCTCCGCTTAATAATTTATTTTTATTTATTTTCTTACAAGATGTAAAAAGGTGTGTGGAATTTTATTTTTTTCATCTAATTGACCTTCTTCTGATGAAGCAATTTCCCACTCTTCAAATGTATAAGGTGGGAAGAATGTGTCACCTTGATGTTTATCTTCAATAACAGTGATATACATATCATCCACCTTATCCATCATTTCTTCATAGAGTGTTTGTCCCCCAAATATAAAAATATGACCTTCTAACTCATAAATTTCATCAATTGAATGAATGACATCCACACCTTCTACGTTAAAAGAAGTATCGTGAGTTAAAACGACATTTCTTCTGTTAGGTAGTGGTTTACCAATTGATTCAAAAGTTCTTCTTCCCATCACTAAAGTATTACCGGTAGAAAGTTTTTTTACATTTTTTAAATCGTTTGGTAAGTGCCAAGGTACTGCGTTATTGTAACCAATCACTCGTTGTTGGTCATGTGCTACTAGAATTGATAAAGTCATGATCTTACCTCCAGGTTTTATATTTGAGTATATTTATATAATTAGTAAATTTATCATACTGCTATTGGAGCTTTAATTGATGGATGAGATTCATAATTTACTATTTCTAAATCTTCATAATTAATATCAAAAATAGATGCATCCGAATTAATCTTTAAAGTCGGTGGAGTAAAACCATCTCTAGATAGCTGTGTTTGAATAGCGTCAATATGATTTGAGTAAATATGAGCGTCGCCAAATGTGTGAATAAACTCTCCAACTTCAAGATTGCATTCTTTAGCGATAAGATGAGTTAGAAGTGCATAACTAGCAATATTGAATGGAACGCCTAGAAAAATATCAGCACTACGTTGATAGAGTTGGCAACTTAACTTACCCTCTTGAACATAAAATTGAAACATTGTGTGGCAAGGAGGTAAAGCCATAGTATCAATTTCGGTAGGGTTCCATGCCGATACAATATGTCGACGAGAATTAGGGTTTTCTTTGATTTGTTGAATCACCGTTTTAAGTTGATCAAAGTGGTTACCTTCTTTATCTACCCAATCACGCCATTGCTTACCATAAACATTTCCTAAATCACCATATTTTTTCGCAAATTCATCATCATTAAGAATTTGTTGTTTAAACTTTTTCATTTCTTCTTTATAAAGCTCATTAAATGCTTCATCTTGGAGTGCTCTATGTCCAAAATTACTCATATCTGGACCTTTATAATCACTTGATTGAATATACTTTTCAAAAGCCCATTCATTCCAAATATTATTATTGTATTTAAGTAAGTACTGAATATTCGTATCACCTTTTATAAACCACAATAATTCAGTAGCGATTAGTTTAAACGATACTTTTTTAGTAGTTAACAAAGGAAAGCCTTTAGACAAATCGAATCTTAACTGATGACCGAATTTTGATATCGTACCTGTATGTGTTCTATCATCACGTTGTCTGCCAAGCTCTAAAATCTCTTCGCATAAACTATGATACGCTGAATCAAATGGATTTAGCATATTTTCATCTCCTAGAATTATTTATATTAATGTTTATTATACTAGAAAACTGATACTTATAAAATTAAATGTAGGTCAATTTCTCAATTTTAAATATGATAAAAAAACGTCTAACTATAATTTATCGATTAATTTAATAAATTATAATTAGACGTTAAGTGAGATTGGGTCACCGTATATTGGATTCCTAGAGCTCATTTTATTAATGTCTCAGTCTCATTTTAAATAAAGTTACGATTTAGCAATTTTCATCAAAAGCGTCTTTAATATCCATACAAATATCTTGGATGTCACGTCCTTCAATATGTTCGCGAGGGATGGGTCTTCGGAATATATAGTGGAATTAGCATTTTGATAATTCGAAAAAAATAGTGGTTAAATCGGATTGTTTGGTGGAATGCTAAGGAAAAATAATAAATTAGTACTTTTCGTAAATAATTATAAATTCAACCGCTTTTTTTTGAGTTCAACGAGCGATAGCTCGTAACAGGTTTAGTTGAACGATTGTTATAAGTGTGATATTACAATTTATTTGTCATATTACTTGATATAGATGAACAAATGTAGTATACTTATATTGTTCAATCATTGTTGTTGTTGTGACGGTCTTTGATTAAACAATTAAAGTTTACAGTTATTAGGTGGTGAATTGATGGCAAAAATAGGATATGCGAGAGTCTCAACAAAAGAACAGAATCTTAATTTACAAATTGAGTTTTTAAAGAATAACGGTGTAGATGATGGGCTTATTTTTATAGATAAAGGTGTGTCGGGTACCGTTGCACCGGAACAGCGTGATGGCTTTAAACAACTGTTACAAAAAGCTAGGTCTGGGGACACATTAGTTGTTTATAAATTGGATCGTATTTCACGAAAATACGATGATGTTCAAGATGTAATTAAGACGCTTAAAGACATGGGTTTAAACTTTGAAATCGGAGGATTACCTAATATCAACACAGGCAACAAATTGATGGATAAAGCTTTAACAGACATGTTGTTAAACTTGCTTGGGTATGTTGCGGAAAATGAGCGAGCGTACATCAAAGAACGACAACGTGATGGTATTGACCTTGCTAAAAAGCAAGGTCGCTTTAAAGGTAAGCCGAAGAAGTACAGCGCTCATTCAAAAGATAAGTACGGTCGCTATATTTACAATCAAATTATTGAAGATTTAAACAATGGTATGAGTTGCAATGCAGTACGTTTAAAACATGAAGTTGGTGTTGGTACAGTTCAACGAATTGCTCGTGAAATTGAGGAGGATAATAATGAATCAAACAATAGTAAAACTTAAAGAAAATTATGTAAAAGATACAGAACAGATACGACATAATATCTCTACAACACAAGAACGTATCAATAAAGAAAAGAACAAACTTGCTAACCATCAACGCAAGTTTGATAAAGAACAACTTGAATACACTAACGATGTGTCTATGAAGTTGTTAGATATGGTTAGCACCGGTGCAATTGATGTTAAGGATTTACCCACTATCAAATCATATCTATTTGATGATAGTGGTTCACTTGATGTATCAAGTGAGGTGGACGTTTCATCATCTAATAAAGATGAAACGGTACAGTCTACATCATCACATTCTGATGTAGACCATAACCCATTTGCTGACGCTAACCGTCATAGCTAATGGGTAACACATTACCGTTATTGTACCGGTGATGTTGCACACCTTTGGTGTGTACTAGCTAGAGAATTAAGAGAGAGCGCAGCGTCTCTCTTACAAGCGCCCAATGTAAACATTGGGACTGCTTGCCTCAGATTTATAAGGGGTGCTATGCGCTGAGCATAGTGCACTGCAATAAATCGCATTTAACGTGTTGCAATTGTCGCACATTTTTGCGACGCAACACGTATTTTAATACACAATCAGCCCACAATTATTGGGCGTGTATTAAAATCAATCTTTTGAACTTAAAAGGGGTGAACATCTATGACAGATGTAAAGCACAAATTACCCGAAACAGAACGCAAAACGAAGATGATTGTGTTTCGGGTAAGAGAAGATGAATATGACAGATTAAAGACGCTGTCAGATGAATTAAAAGGTTATAAATCGCCGAATGAGATTGCTCGGTTAATTACATTAGAATGGCTCGACAATAAGCAAACGTTTAAGCCTAAACAAACATTTGATAATGTGACATTTGAAGTCATGAAAGACTTACGTGTTTTAGCAAGTGAATTGCGAAATGATATCCAAGGTGTTGCAAGAAACTTTAACCAATATATAAAGCTATTGAACACACGTAAGTTACGCAATGAATTGAGTGTAGATGATTTAAAAAACATCGATGAGTTCCGACAACAGTTTAGGACAACGAGAAAAAATATAGGTAATTTTAACAGAGAGGTGGGGTTATTATCGCGACGATCCAAGTGAGTTCAACACGCAATGTTCAAAAGTCTATTGATTATGTTTTAAGTTCAAAACCACATTACGATCATGAACATACACATGGGCGCCGTGTACAAGCTGTTTCTGGTTTAAATTTGGCTGTTACGGGTGATAGTGCATTTCTAGCGAAACCACAAATGCGTGACGTTCAAAAACAATATCATAAAGATGAAGGTTATATTCAAGGGTATACCATCATCGATAGTTATTCAGAAGATGAAATACCTAAAAACGGTAAGCGTTCAACGATACAACTTGTACATGAAATGGGGTTAGAAAAAGCCCGACGCATTTACGGTGAAAACTATCAATGTTTAGTTGTTACGCAATGTGATGGTAAGTCGGGGTTGTATCACAATCATCTCATCAGCAATGCAGTAGGTGGCGACGGCAAGTCACAAAGAGGAGACATGACAAAATGGACGAAACTTGCTGAAATTAGTGACCAAGTCATGATCGATCACGGGTACACACCATTAGATAAAGACAACTGGTGCTTAAATAAAACACGTAAACAAGAAGCACGTTCAAAAGGTGAATATGTGTCACCGAATGAGCGAAAAGCACGCAAAAACGGTATGACATTAGCAAAAGATGAAGTGCGAGAACAAATTCAAAAGGTCATCGATGATGAAAATGTGAAGTCATTTGATGACTTTAAACAGATGTTAAACGAAGAATATCAAATTGGGGTTGAGGACGCCGGAACTAAAGACGGCGAAAACATCAAATACAGCTTTAGTTACACAAACAAAAAGGGTGAAACATCAGAAAAGACAATTAAAGCTAAAACTTTAAGTAAAGACGATTACACATTATCTAGGGTTAAATCAAAAATTGAAGATAAGCTACTTGAAACAAATGACTTTGAAATCAATGACGATGATTTAACACAACAGCAACAACAAATGTTATCCAATTTAATTGTTCCAGAAGAGGAAGAGGAAGAAGATGAACTGGAGCTTGAATTTGATGATGAGAGTATCGCATTTTTAGATCAAATCAATGAGGAGGTAAAAGCGAATGGCAGAGAAAAACGCAACTCAAAAAATACTAGAAGCACTCAGCGTATTGAACAACAACATCGAGACCATCAACGACACGTCAAAAACAACGAAAGAAGTACAACAAGAACTAAAAACAGTAGCAAACGATCTAAAGACAAAAACGCAGGATTTGAACTTGGATAACAAAACACGTAAAGATATTAACACTTTAGCACAAAAACTCGACACTTACGCAAAACAGGAGCGTAACATCAAAGTGTCGTTGCAATCGAATGACTTATACGACATCGCAGGTACAGTTAAAAAAGGTTTAACTGACAACTTAGAAAAAGCAACGGAGGACGTGGTTAAAGAAACCAATGACTTTAGAGTTAAGTCACAAAATGAAATTAAGGAGGCAACAGACACACTCATTTCATATTCAAGAAAGTTGAAAGATGAAACCGAAAAATATAAGAAGTGGTATGTTTCAGCGATGGTGGGGTTTGTTGCATTTGCTGTAGTGTTGTTGTTATTCACAATGCTTGCAGATATGCCATTTTTAGAACATGCGTATCAATTCATTGCAACAAAGATAGAACGCAGTAAAACATGGTATGTAACGGGTTTGTGGTACCTCGCATATCTCATTACGCCAATGTTTTGGATCGGTGTCGTAACTGGTGTAGCGTATTTGTTGCACCGATGGTACACTGATTAAGAGGTGGTACAATGTTAACAATAAAGCAACTCGCAGATAAATTAGGGGTATCAAAACCGACAATCACACGCAACAAACCGGAACACGCTGAATTTACAGTTATTGACGGTGTGAACTACATCAACGATACATTAGAACAACAGATTACTGAAAAAGTGTTACAGAATAAAACACGCTACAGCAGTGATACATCAACCGAAACAAACGACAGTACGTTAGTACAACAGTTGTTGCAAGAGAATGCGTTTCTCAGAGCTCAAATTGAAGAAAAGGACGCATTACTAAAGACACAAGCAAAGTTATTAGATCAACAACAACAGTTAAATTTAGTTACGGGTCAAAGGTTGAATGAATTAGAAAGTAGTTCAGAAGAAAGTACAGAGGTTGAAAAAGAATCAGCACCGGAGAAAAAAGGGCTTTTCAAAAGATGGTTCGGACAAAATAAATAGCACGAATGCGTTGAAAACGCAAACGTGCTATAATAAATAAAGAAGACACGTCGGCTAACGTGTCAACAATGATGATATTGTTATATGTTTGATAATGATAATAAAGATGATGGTTTTGTTTCTTTATTATTCAATAATGATTATATCATAATTTTGTGTGCGATGCACACACTTTAACACAAAAGTAAAACAACTTTGTTGATACATAGGCAACGTGTCTTCCAATCAGAATCGAAAGGAAGATACATTATGAGCAAGAACAATACAGTACAAAAGCAGAACAGACCAACACTTAATAATAAGTGGTTTACAGACATTCATGTAATTAATGATGGTATATTTACGAGCTATAAAAATTATGGAACGTTATATAACAATGTGAATAAGACGTTATCTAATACTGAAGTTGATGACGACTTATACAACTATCTTAAAGATGTAGTATTTGAATTGGATACCGACAATACATTTAATGACGCAACAATGGAAATGTATTTGCATAAAGATAATGACGACGAAGATATAGAGGTAGATGACCCAACAGATAAACGTATAATTAAAGCATTAGGACGTTATCACGCATATTTAAAATTAATGTGCGTTGTTGTAGATCAATATAACCCTCGTTGTTGCTTTTTAAAAGCCACATTTAAGCCAAAATTCGATAAAGGTAATTTAATACGCTTGATACGTAAGAACGTTCAAATTGACCCGGAATTACTTGCAAACTTCATACTAGAACATCATGTTAAAGGTTATATGCAAATCTCATCGATTGATGGTGCTGAAGATTTAATTTATTACTATGACCGAAATACACATAAAGTAACACAGTTTAAGAAAACTGTTGTGAAACGTAAAGTACAACACCTTGTACATCAAATTTATAGTGGCTTTAGATCAGAGAACAGTAAAGCAGAGAAACAAGTTGTTGATACAGTAATGAACTTAATACCTAATGCTGATGATTTAGACGCTAATTTAATTGATAAATATACTGAAGAACACCCACAACACGTGTGGTTCAAAAATGGTATATACGATATAGAACAGGATCAATTAATAGAACATAAACGTACACAATATTTGAGACAACATCATGACTACAATTTACCGGTAGCTAACGATGATAAAGAACCATTGACATTGCAATATCTTGAAACAAAATGCCCGAAAACATTAAATCGTTTAAGTTTATTGGTGGGTAATGCATCAGAATACATGACAACATTACTTGGTTATAGTTTCATGCATACGCATAAATTGTGGAATATCGTAACGTTTTTATACGACCCAAACGGTTCAAGTGGTAAATCATTCTTCATTGGTAATGTGATTGAAAAAATGTTTGGTTCGGCTAATATTCAAAGTGTAGGTTTAAACCAGTTAAGTGCTAACCGATTCGCTTCATCGGATATGGTAGGTAAAGAAATGAATTTAGTTACAGAGGTTGATGACTCACACTTTAACGCTGAATTAATTAATAATTTAAAGAAAATATCAGGTGGTGACACGGTACGTGTTGAGGCTAAATTCAAACAAGGTAAACCAGCAGCACTATACTCAAAAATGCTATTTTCGATGAATAAGGGATTACCACAAGTTTCAACATCATTACAAGATGGTGGTGTGTTACGTCGTATTGTGATTGTACCTACAACCGGTCATAAACCAACAGCCAAAGATAAAGAAGATTTCACACAAACTGTAATCAATGAAGAATTGCCGTATTTTGCATTATATTGCATGAAAAAGTTCAATCAACATTATCAAAATGGTGTGTTTAACGACTTTAGCCCAGTTGATGTAAATAACCCATTGGTTACAAACGAAATGGCTATGCAAACACGCAAATTTATAGATAAAGACAATAGAATACTTCAATTCTTTATCTATAAAGCTATCGACTATTTAGACAACACAACAAAAGAAATTACATCACAACAAGATATGATTAATGTATTAGTTGAGATGTTGAAATACTATCCAAAAAGTACAATGAAAGATGATTTCATCAATTGGTTTAAATCAGTAGAAGAATATAAAAACGATAAAGGTTTAAAGAAGTATTTCAAAGATAATATGGATCAACAATTCAGTGGCTTTGGTTTAAATATGGAAAGCAGAACACGTGTCAGACACCCTAAAACAGGTAAAACAATTGATGTGCTACAAGAAAAAGCAATACCACATATAGTTGAGCGTATTGTTGAACATTTAAATTACGAAGATTATACAAATAAACAACATGAAGACAATACAAAATCATTTAACCCAAACATCGTTAATTTTGGCGGTGGTTCTAATGCTTAACAAAGATTACTACACATACGACATTGAAGTTATCAATAACGGTGTAACAATAGCGTTATTAGATATGCATACTAACCAAATGTATATGTATTTTCACAGAATCAAGCCTGTATATGATGATGAATATACAGTGCTTGATTACAATACATTTCATTCAATTATCAATGACGGTATATTCATCGGTTTTAATAATAAGCATTATGATAAGTATATTTTAAGTTTAGTTAAACATGGTTATGATACTGATAGTATTAAACAACTATCTGATGACATTGTAAATAATACAATTTCAAAAGAACGATTGTTTGATTTACCCAAAATGAATGATAAACATATTGAATATGACGTTAAAGACGTAGTAGGTGAACGTATCAGCTTAAAACAAATGGAAAGTTATATGCAACTTGATATTGTTGAAGATGAAGGGTTGTTATTTAAAGACACATTAACTGAAGATGAATTATTAAAAGTCGTGAAATATAACATGTACGATGTGAGAGCGACCGCTAAGTTATTTATGCACGTATATGAAAGTCATTTTGAAGTATCTGAGAGCCTTGTTGAATCGTTCAATTTAAATGATCGTGATGTGGGTAAGTCACAAGGATCTATGATTGATAAGATACTAACAGACAACTATACACATAAACCAAAAGATATAGATAAACCAACATTAAACTATAATGGATTTGATTTAAGCTCATTATTTGATGTAGATAACGTTGAAGAATTGTTGCAAATGTTAGATAAGCAGTATGTAGATGACACAAAAGGTAACAAACGACAAAGATATTATAACCGTAATGGACAAATTGAATTACAAACACGTGAAAATGGTTCTAAAATCGAACCTAATAAATTTAAAGGCTATACAATCAACAAACATGGTATTCACATCACAATTTCAAAAGGTGGCGCACATGGGTGTATTAAAGGCATATACAAAGATGTTACAGAACTTGATATTGCTAGTATGTACCCAAGTCTAATTATTAATTCAAACGCACTAGGTACTGCGACACAAAAGTACAACGCAATTAGAGAAGAACGTCTAACACTCAAACATAATAAGTTGAATCCAAAGCGTGAAAAAGCGTTGAAATTGGTATTGAACACAGTGAGTGGGCGTATGGACGCTAAATTCAGTGCATTATATATACCAAATAAAATGTTATCTTTAAGGCTTATTGGTCAAGCTGTATTATTAAAAATGGTTGAACTTGCAACTAAACAAGGTGCTAAAGTCATTTCAGTTAATACTGATGGTATCTATTGCATAGGTCAATTCGATGCAAAACCAGTGATTGATGAAGTAAAACGATTATTTAATTTAGATCTTGAAGAAGATAAATATAAGCGTGTAGCACTTGCTACAACAAACTATGCTGTACTTCAAACTGAAGATGGTAACGTAAAACGCCGAGGCAATTTAAAGAACTTTGATTATAAAAATACTCAAGTATTTCCAAAAGTTGTCTCAGACGCTGTAACAAATCATTTATTGTATAATACATCAATTGAACAATACATTAACGACAATCAAAACAAATGGGACTTTGTACAACTGGCTAAAGTGACAGGGAAACACACAATGCGTGATGAATCAGGCAAGTTATATCAGAAAGTTAATCGAATCATAGCTACCAAGTCAGGTGTTACCGGTCTAACAAGTACAAAAGAATCTAAAAAAGGTTACGTTAAAGTTAATACAGTGGTACCACAACAACAATATAATATTGTTAATGAGGTAAACCAACTGAGAAAAACAGAATTGAGCAACATCGACCGTGATTACTATATATCATGGGCAAATAAACTATTGAAAGACTTCGGCAATTGAGCCGAGGTCTTTTTATTGTGCCAAAAACCCAAAACCTTTGGGAAAAATGGCACAACCCTTGAGGCTCTAAGTCTCACGCTTTATTTCTTTCAATAAACTACTCGCCACTGAAGACGCTGGAACCTTACTCTCCGTTGACTTGTGCCATTTTTCCCACTTTTTTACCATAAAATTCAAATATTATATAGAGAACTGGTACCAGTGTCAGAGTACAGATGTTGTATCTTATTTATAAATGTGTATATTTATGAATTTAGTTGTATATTTTTATGGTATAAAAATGAAGGATTTTCAAAAAACCTTACTTTTTGGGCACAGCGGGTTTCAACCTTACTATCCCAAGGGGTCATCTGTGCCATTTTTGTTTTCCAAAATAGGCACAGAAACACCCAAATACATTGGAGCTCTAGGTGTCAAACCTGTGCCATTCAAAATGGGCACAAAAATCAAAATGGGCACAAACCTCTTAATTTTAGTATAAATAATACTATTTAAGATTAATTTTACATCACGTTAGAATATTTAGAAAATTCAAACTATACGTTATATACAAAATTTTATGCATTTTGTTATTCATATTGTATAACGGTATAATGGAATAGGGTGATATTATGGCTGAAACTGAGTTGTCGCGTATTTTTGAGGTTATATCTGATTTATATGATCACTTATATAATCATCGTGATGATGATTATAGTGTATTTTATATTTATTCACATTTACGTAGTGCGGTAAGTGATCTATTAGTTGCATTAAATCACTACGAGATTGAAGAAGATTCTTATGTTAATGATATTTTGAAATCTTTGTACACTTTTTGTGATATTAGAGAACCTTCGTACGAAACTAATCAAATGGCTTTTAACAATGTAAAGTCATTGTATAAACTTTTAATGCACGATGATATTTAATAATTAAACGTAGAAAAAGCACTGGTCTTTAGTACCAGTGCTTGTTTGAGTTCAACGAGCGTGAGCTCGTAACAGGTTTAGTTGAACGATTGTGATGGGCGTGATATTACAATTTATTTGACATATTACTTGATGGTGATGAACAAATGTAGTATAGATAAACCGACATTAAACTATAATGGACATGATTTAAGCTCATTATTTGATGTAGATAACGTTGAAGAATTGTTGAAAATGTTAGATAAGCAATATGTAGACGACACAAAGGGTAATAAACAGCAACGATATTATAACAGTGACGGCAAAATCGAATTACAAACACGTGAAAATGGTTCTAAAATCGAACCTAATAAATTTAAAGGCT
>OJLD01000038.1_pt1 | contig 11600 bp, 9 predicted proteins | sample 1596881 | NCBI WGS metagenome assembly OJLD01 (sample SAMEA3904695, study PRJEB24821) | metagenome | biome: Builtin; feature: hospital; material: surface | place: USA | collected 2013-08-16
ATGTGTATAAGAGACAGAAGTACTCCGAGGCCAGCGGCTCTGCAAACAACGCACCATTGACATAAGGGAACTTCGCCAACGTCGACGGCAAACGCTTAGGCCGCTTTTCCGGAGCGGTATTGAGCACGCTAAATAGCTCATTGAGCTGTGGGCCTAGTGATTCTGGGGTGGTTTCATTGCGCACAAAGTCCGCAAACAAATGCGGGGTATCCCAGAGCCCCGCGTCGTCACCGAAGAGAAGGAAGAGGATTCGGGTGAGGTAGATAGAAGTGCGCATGACGCGCTCGTCTTCTTCCTCCGGCGTGGTAGGCGCTTCATCACCCACTGCCTCGTCTACGTCGTCGCCGTTCATCGCGCGGAAGAGTTCCACCATCAGGCGGGAGGCTTCCATCGAAGCCTTTTCTTCCTCCCGGTAAGCGGTGGTTTCGTAGTCGGCAAGGAACGCAAGCTGCTCGACGTGCTCGTCAATCTCGTCTAAGGGGAAAGTAATGTCCCAGTCTGCGCTATCGCCTACATAGTTGCGGTTAAGACGGGTAACCCGCAGGGTCTCGAAGTTGGAGCAGACAACATAGGCCGGCATGTGCGAGTTCGCGATAGTACCGCCCAACAGATAATCGAGGGCCTGGGCGTGGGCGTCGTCGAGTGGGACGCCGAGGGACTTGGCCTCGCCTATGACTTTGCCGGGCATAAACATGTCAATCTTGCCGGTGCGCCCGGTCGAGGCGCGTTTTGCACTGCGTTGGTACAGGTACAGATCGCGGGCGTTGACGCCGAAGCAGTCGAGCAGATCTCCCCAGAACTGTTGATCGTGACTCGATTCAGTCGCAGGCCGGTTTTCCGCTTTCCACTGCTCAATGTGCGAAAGCCACCGGAGTTTGAACTCGGTGAGATTGTGACGAATGGTAGCGCGGTCAAAAACAGTCGTAGGGGCCATAACCATCAAGCATATAAGCCCACGCATCTACTGCCCGCCAAGGCAGGCGCTTTGGACCACTTCCCTACCACAGGAGCTGTAAATAGCCTTAGGAAAATGCAGTACACAGGCCATTCACCCTGCTATTTCGCCTGGCTTCCTGCTTTTCCACCCACACTTGCACGGCCCCAAGAGCAGCAATCAGAACAATGGTGAGGAAAGAGGCGTCGGCAAGCGCTGCTTAAAGCAACGCCATGTTGGTGCCTTCTTGGATCTTTGGCGGAGTATATACAACAACCCCCGCCTCCCTGCATGTCATGCATGCCGGTGGAAGCGGGGGTTGCGTACTAAAGAAACGATTTAGTTGGCTCGGCCGGTTTCCTTGCGGTACTTGCGGTAGTAGCGGCGGCCGTAGTGGACGGTGCCTACTGCGGCGATGGCCACAATGATTAGGGCGATAATGCCGATGATCGTGGTCAGGGTGTAGTCACCCTCGCCTGCGGTGCCCAGCGGAGTATTCCACACGCCCAAGCCCCAGATGAGGATGCCAGCGGCCGGGAGGCAAGACAGGATCAGACCCATGCCCACCCAGGTGGAGGTGCGCAGAAGGGAAGAGTGAGGAGCACCGAAGGATACTGGATCGTAGCCCTCAATGTAGGTGTCCTGAATCTTGCCGGAGAACTCCGGGTAGGTCTCGCTGGCGTAGTCAGCGACTGCGTGGGTGTTATCGCTCATGGCGGAGTCTTTCTGTCTTTCTCTCGTTCCTAGTATTCCTACGGAATAACCTTAGCTTAGTCGTCCTTGCCACGGAAAGCAGCACGTGCACGTTCGCGGGTAACCGCAGAAACTGCGGTCAGCGGAACGCCGGCCGGGCAGACGTCGGCGCACTCACCGTAGAGGGAGCAGTGACCGAAGTTGGCTTCCAGGTCATCGACCATGTTGCGGGCACGGCGGCCACGCTCTTCCTTGCCCAGCGGCATGAGGGAAAGGTGCACCAGCTTCGCGCCGGTAAACAGGTGAGCCGCACCGTTCGGGCAGGCAGCAACGCAGGCACCGCAGCCAATGCAGGCAGCGTGGTCCAGCGAGTACTCGGCAGTCTCGTGGTTGAGGTGCATGGTATCCGCATCCGGAGCAGTACCAGCGTCCATGGAGACGTAACCGCCCTGCTCCATGACGTGATCCAGTGCCGCGCGGTCCACGACCATGTCCTTGATGACCGGGTAGGCAGCAGAACGGAATGGCTCCAGCTTGACGGTCTGGCCATCGGTGAAGTTGAACAGGCGCTGCTGGCAGGCAGGGGTGTTCTGGCCTGGGCCGTGCGGGCGACCATTGACGGTCAAACCACAGGTACCGCAGATGCCCTCACGGCAGTCGGAAGCGAAAGCGAAGGGCTCTTCGCCGCGCTCAATGTAGCCCTCGTTGACGTGGTCCAGCAGCTCCAGGATGGACATCTGCTCAGAAGCGTCATCCACCTGAACGGTCTCGAAGTGGCCTTCTTGGGTCGGTCCGGCTTGACGCCAGATCTCAAGTGTCAGTTTCATTACTTGTAGTTCCTTGTCATCAGCGGGATCGAATCAAAGTACAGCGGCTCGGCGTGGCGGATGAACTCGTTCTTATTTGCGCCCGGCTCCCATGCGGAAACGAAGCACCAGTTCTCATCGTCGCGTTCTGCCTCGCCGTCCTCGGTGAGGTGGTCCTCGCGGAAGTGAGCGCCACAGGACTCATCGCGGTCCAGAGCGTCAACACACATGAGCTCACCCAGGTCCAGGTAGTCGGCAACGCGCAGGCCGTACTCCAGCACCTGGTTCATGTCATTGGCCTCACCCGGAATGCGGACGTTAGCCCAGAAGTCCTCGCGCAGCTTACGGATCTTGGTGATGGCTTCCTTGAGGTCTTCCACGTTACGGGACACACCGCAGCCGTGGTACAGGATGTCACCCAACTGGCGGTGGTAGTAGGCCGGACCGTGCGGGTCCTCGCCACGCACGCCCATCAGGCGGTCAATACGCTCCTGTGCCTGTGCCACTGCAGCCTGTGCTTCCTGGGAGTCCTCAGCAAGCTTCTCCTCACCAAGGTGATCAGCCAAGTAGTTCGGGATGGTAAACGGCAGGGTGAACCAGCCATCGACGGAAGCCGAAAGCAGGGAGTTTGCACCCAGGCGGTTAGCACCGTGGTAGGTCCAGGAGCACTCACCGGCGGCAAAGAGGCCGTCGATAGAGGTCATCTCGTTGAAGTCGGTCCACAGGCCACCCATGGTGAAGTGGCAGGTCGGAGCGATACGCATCGGGGTCTCATAAGCGGACTCGCCAATGGCCTCTTCGTACATCTCGATGAGGTTAGAGTAGCGCTCACGGATCTTATCCTTGCCCAGACGCTCGATGGCGTCGCGGAAGTCCAGATACACCGAGTTGTGCAGCGGTCCAACGCCCAAGCCCTTGTTGATCTGCTGGGAGATGGCGCGGGAAGCAACGTCACGCGGGACCAGGTTGCCGAATGCCGGGTAGCGGCGCTCCAAGAAATAGTCGCGCTCATCTTCCGGAATCTCATTAGCCGGGCGGTCATCTTCCGGCTTAATCGGAGACCAGATACGGCCATCGTTACGCAGGGACTCCGACATGAGGATGGTCTTGGACTGCCAATCGGAGTTGACCGGAAGACCCGTTGGGTGGAACTGGATGAATGCCGGGGAAGCCAGGTACGCGCCGTTTTCATACGCACGCATCATGCCGCCTGCATTAGAGTTCTTAGCCAACGTGGACATGTGGAACACGTTGCCGTAGCCGCCAGTACCCAGGATGACGGCGTGACCGGTGAAGGCGGTGAGCTCACCGGTAATCAGGTTGCGGGTGACGATGCCGCCCGCCCGCTTCTTACCGCCATCGTTATAGGTGATGATTTCCTGCAGGTCGTGGTGAGCGAAAAGCTCCACATTGCCCAAGCCGATCTGGCGGTAAAGCGCAGAAGTGGTGGACAGCTGCAGCTGCTGGCCTGTTTGGCCACGGGTGTAGTAGGTACGGGAGACCTGCACACCACCGAAGGAACGGGTAGCCAAGGTGCCGCCGTACTCGCGGGCGAATGGTGCGCCGATGGCGTTCATGTGGTCAATCACGCGCACGGACTCGTTGGCCAAGCGCCAGCAGTCGGACTCACGGCAGCGGTAGTCGCCGCCCTTCACGGTGTCCTTGGTGTGGCGGTAGGTGGAGTCATTGTCCACCTTCTTGGCACGGGAGGAGTTAACACCACCCTGTGCGGCGACGGAGTGCGCACGACGCGGGGAGTCATGGAAGGTGAAGACCTTCACCTTGTAGCCCAGCTCGCCCAATGCGGCCGCGGCGGAACCGGCGGACAGGCCGGTACCAACCACGAGGACTTCAAACTTGCGGCGGTTCAGCGGGGATACCAGCTGCATGTGGTCCTTTTGGTGGGACCACATATCCTTCATCGGCACGCCGTGCGGCTCTTTAGATTCGAGGATCTTGCCGGCGGTGACGCCCGGAACAATGGACTGTGGGTGCGAGAAATTTGGGTGCTCGCGCTTGAGTTCAGTATTAGTCATGGGTTTCTAACTCCTTTAGCTGACCAAGCCCAGGGCAACGGACAAAGGCATAACGATGTTGCCGATGCAGACAACGGCCGGGATGACGTACGCCAAGATCAGGAAGGTCTGACGCCACTTCGCACCGGTGATACCCAGGTCAGAGGCGGCAAGGCGAATGCCGTGGGTGAGGTGCAGGAACAGGAAGCACATGGCAATCACGTACACGATGGTGACCGGCCAGCGGCTGAAGGTAGCAATCATGTTGGCCTTCACCGCACCCTCTGCGAAGTCACCTGGGGCGATGGGCTGTACGCCCATGGTCAGGTCCAGCAGGTGGAAGATGATGAACAGCAACAAGACGATGCCGGAGACCAGCATGGTCTTGGTGGCGAAGGAATCTAGGCCACCCATGAGGTTGCTGCGGCGGAACTTGCCGCGGGATGCCTTGGAGCGGGTAGTCAAAGCGATAGCGCCGTAGATATGGGCGATGATGGCAACCAGCAGGACGGCGCGAATGATCCACAATGCGCCCTCATGCGGGAACAACGGCTCGCCCATGGAGCGCAGGAATGCGCCGTATTCATCCAGCGCCTCTTCGCCGCCGTGCGCCGGCAAGTACAACTTCAGGTTGCCGGCCATGTGGCCAACAACGAAGAGGGCGAAAAGCAGGCCAGTGACGGCCATGATGAGCTTCAGAACCCAGGAGGGCACTCCCGGCTTCTGGCGGATTGGTTCGTTAGTGATGTGGCCGTGAGCTACTGCCTCACGGTCGGGATTTCTTAAAGTCATGACACCTCCATTGTCGTCCTCACCTTAACCGGGCTTAACCGCTGGTTACCAGTCAATTCCGGCGGTGTTTCACCTAACGGTACGGCGGTACGGTTAAAGTCAGAATTCTTTTAGGTAAGGGTTGCCTTAGAAGCCTTGGGGCAAAACGTCACTACCTTGGCTGCTCGGAATTCCGCAATATTGACGTTGCGTAATTTCCTCCGCAATTGTGAACTTGGTCACCCGGTGTTACTGGAGTGACCACCTTACCCCTTTATGCGTCAAACTTTCGCATGAAACCCACATGTAGCCCACAGGCGGGTGAACATTCTTCACAAGATCTTTGCGATTAAGGTGCACACCCGCAGGCCAGCCAGTAACCTTGCCGGCATGAGTAAGACGTATGTGGGATCCCGCCTTCGCCAGCTTCGCCGTGAGCGCGATCTCAGTCAGGCTTCCCTTGCTGCGACGCTGGGGCTCTCCGCCAGCTACGTCAATCAGATCGAGCACGACGTCCGGCCGCTCACCGTCCCGGTGCTCCTGCGCATCACGGAGGTCTTCGGCGTCGATGCCACCTTCTTCTCCCGTGATGACGACTCTCGCCTTCTTGCCGAGATCCAGGACGTCATCCAGGACAAGGAGCTCTGCCCCTCCCCTGTCGAGCTGCAGGCGCTCTCCGAGCTGGTCTATAACCACCCCACCGTGGCTCGCACGCTGGTGGATGTCCACCGTCGCTACCGCAATGTGCGCGATAAACTCTCGCTAGCCACCGATACCCGCCGCACCACCGAGGCCACCCAGGCCTTATCCATGCCGCACGACGAGGTGCGCGACTTCTTCTACGCTCGCCAAAACTACTTGGACAACCTGGACCACCATGCAGAGCAGCTTGCCGACGCCCTCTCGGTCACCCACTTCGGCATCCGCGACACCGAACACGCCCTCGCGCAGCGCCTGCGTGATCGCCACAACGTAGATATCCACATCACTTCCCAGATGGATGGCACGCTACACAGCTTTAACCGCGACACCGGCGAGTTCCGGCTCGCGTCGCGCCTGAGCGAAGGCCAGCGCGCCTTCCGCATGGCCGCGGAGCTGAGCTTCCTCGAGGCCGGGGAGGACATCGCCGCCCTAGTGAAGGAGGAACCGTTTACCTCGGATGCTTCACGCAACCTCGCACAGCGCGGCTTGGCTAGCTACTTCGCCGCCGCCACCGTGATGCCCTATGTACTGATGCATTCCGAAGCCGAGCGCTCCGGCTACGACGTGGAATACCTCTGCCAGGTCTTCGGCGTGGGCTATGAATCCGTGGCCTCCCGCCTGTCCACCCTGCAGCGCGATAACCTCCGCGGCATTCCTTTTACTTTTGTCCGCGTCGACCGCGCAGGAAACATGTCCAAGCGCCAATCCGCCACCGGCGTGCACTTTTCCAATAATGGCGGCACCTGCCCGCTGTGGAATGTCTACGAGACCTTCACCCAGCCCGGCATTATCTCCCGCCAGCTGGCCCAAATGCCCGATGGCCGCAACTACCTGTGGATTTCACGCGCCGTCCAGCACCACCAAGGGCGTTTTGGCGATACCGATAAGCTCTTCGCCATCGGGCTAGGCTGCGAAGCCCGCCACGCCGACCGCACCGTCTACGCCGAAGGTCTCGACCTCACCGACCTCTCCTCGGCCACCCCCATCGGCTCCGGCTGCCGCACGTGCCCGCGCGAGAACTGCGCGCAACGCGCCTTTCCGCCCATCAATGAGGTCATCAACGTCGATGCCCACCGCTCCGCCGTGGCACCGTACTAACGCGCTGCCACCCAGGTGGAATGCACATAAAAAAGCGGCACCGCGGTCCGCCTCCCTCCGACGAGGGGGGCGAACGGTGCGGTGCCGCTGGCGTCGCGCTCAAAGGCGACGTCGGCAAGCAGCCCTGCTTAGAGGTTAATCATGTGGCCGCCAATACCCTCGGCAGCTTCCTTCATGGCCTCAGAGAGGGTCGGGTGGGTGTGGACGTTGCGGCCGATTTCCTCAGCGGTAAGGTCGAAGCGCTGCGCCAGGGTCAGCTCTGGCAGCAGCTCGGAAACGTTGGAGCCCACCATGTGGCCACCGATGAGCTCGCCGTACTCGCCGTCCGCGATGAGCTTGACAAAGCCCGCGGTCTCATTGAGGCCAGCAGCCTTGCCGTTAGCGGAGAACGGGAAGGTAGCGACCTTGATGTCGCGGTCCGCGAACTTCTCCTTGGCAGCCTCTTCGGTGTAGCCGAAGGAAGCGACCTGCGGGTTGCAGAAGGTAGCGCGCGGCATATTCATGTAGTCGCCCAAAAGCTGGGTCTCCACGCCGGCGATGGTCTCTGCGGCGACAACGCCCTGTGCCTCAGCAACGTGGGCCAGCTGCAGCTTCGCGGTGACGTCACCGATGGCGTAGATGTGGTCGACGTTGGTACGCATGGTGTCATCGATGGCAATAGCGCCGCGCTCGGTGAGCTCAACGCCGGTGTTCTCCAGGCCGAAGCCCTCGGTGCGCGGGGCGAAGCCGATGGAGATCATGGCACGGTCCACGGTGAGAGTGTCCTGCTTGGAGCCGTCCTTGGACTCCACCTCAACGGTGACATTATCGCCGTTGTCCTTCACGGAGGTGGTCTTGTAGCCGGTCAGCAGCTTGACGCCGAGCTTCTTATACTCCTTGGCAATGGCCTTGGAGACGTCCTTGTCCTCGTTCGGCAGGACGCGGTCCATGAACTCCACGATGGTGACGTCCACGCCGTAGTTGGACAGAACATAAGCAAATTCCATGCCGATGGCGCCGGCGCCGACGATGACCATGGACTTCGGGGCCTCATCGTTGAGGATCTGCTCCTCGTAGGAGACGATGTTGCCGCCGAGCTCTACGCCCGGCAGGGACTTGACCACGGAGCCGGTAGCGATGATGCAGTCATCGAAGGTGACGGTCTTGCCCTTGTCATCACCATCGGTGATTTCGATGGTCTTATCGTCCTTGAAGGAGCCAAGACCGTTGATCTCGGTGATCTTGTTCTTCTTCATCAGGTAATGGACACCCTTGACGATGCCCGCGGAAACCTTGCGGGAACGCTTGTGGGCAACACCGAAGTCGAAGGAGACATCGCCGGAAATGCCGAAGTCCTTGGCCTCGTGGTTGAAGGTGTGGGCAACCTCAGCGTTCTTCAGCAGCGCCTTGGAAGGGATGCAGCCTACGTTGAGGCAGACACCGCCCCAGTACTGCTTCTCGATTACGGCAACTTTCTTACCAAGCTGAGCTGCACGGATGGCGGCCACGTAGCCGCCAGGGCCCGCGCCGAGTACTACTACGTCATAATGTTCATTAGTCACGCCCTTTAGGATACGTAACTTTCCCCTCCATGTCGCGCATTGGGTCACACTCTTGTGCCCGAGTACCCCACGCTTCGGGGGTAAAACGCGCAAAGGCCCTGCACGGTGGCGTCGGCAAACGCGCGACGCCCCCACGCAGGGCTATGGAATCGGTGTTTTAGAACAGGCCGAGAGCCAGTGCAGCGGTGGAGGACATGGAAGAACCGGTATGCAGGAACTGGCCCAGAACTTCGTTGATGGCCACGAGGATGGAATCGAAAACGTTCATTATGCTTCTTTCTGTGTTTTTACTTGCCTAGAGCGAGGGATGGGCCCGCGGATGGGGACCGCATTATTCACACGTTTAGTACTAGCGGAGATTGTAGCGCCACCGTTACATACGCGCTGCGTTCAGAATTATGACACACAAACCACATGCGTCACAGGTTTTGCTACATTAAAAGAGCTATTAAGGCATAGAGTCTTGCTAACACTCCCGCTATGCGGAACGATACCTACTGAGAAGATTCTCTTAACTCGAGGAAGCTAAAAATATGCATACTTTGCGCTCTATCGGCTCCAGCGTCGCAGGCATCGCCATCGCGGCTGGAGTCCTCTCCGCCCCTATCGCCTCCGCCGTCGAGCCGGCCGAGATCCAGGGTGACGCCACCCCGTCCACCATCCGCGAGGTAAACCTGACCAACCCTGGCGGACCCGGAGAATATCAACTACGCCATCACCACCGAAGGTGAAAACCGCGTGGTGGATATTGCCGAGCTGAAAGATAAGGACAAGTGGAAGGGCTACGCCTTCGGCCACAAGAGCGGCCAGGGCAAGCACTACGGCAACCACGTTAAGGCCCTGACCGCCACCTCCGCCGCCATGGGCGGCCGCGAGGTTCCGCTGGCGGTCATCACCCCGGACGGCGACTTTGATAAGCAGCGCCCCACCTTGTACCTGCTCAACGGCGCCGGCGGCGCCGAGCAGGGCATGGACTGGCTGACCGCCACCACCAACCACGACATCGACCCTGAGACCGAGGGTATGCAGGACATGGTGGACTTCTACACGTCCAAGGACGTCAACGTGGTCATCCCCCAGGCCGGCGCCTTCTCCTATTACACCGACTGGGTATCTTCCCCGAATAGCGGCTACCTCAAGGGCCCGCAGAAGTGGGAAACCTTCCTCACCAAGGAGCTGCCGGACGCACTGGAGAAGCACATCGGCGGCAATGGCAAGCGCGCGATTGCCGGCATGTCCATGTCCGCGACCTCCTCCCTGCTACTGGCGGAGCACAACCCGGGCTTCTACAACGCCGTGGGCTCCTTCTCTGGCTGCGCTTCCACCTCTCGCCCGCTGCCGCGCCTGTACACCCAGCTGACCGTGAACCGCGGCGGTGGCTCGGCCGATCAGATGTGGGGCGCTATGGGCAGTGAGTACAACGTGTACAACGATGCCTTGGTGAACGCTAATCCGAATAACCTGGGCAAGTCCGAGACTTATGTTTCGGTCAACTCCGGCCTGGGCGGCGCCAATGACTGGGGTGTTCCGGGCTCTTCCACCCTCATCGTTGAGGGCGGCGTCATCGAGGCCGCGATGAACTCCTGCACCCATGACCTCAAGGCCAAGATGGACTCCCAGGGCATGAAGGCGGACTGGAACTTCCGCAATACCGGCACCCACTCCTGGCCGGGCTGGCGCAATGACCTCTTCACCTCCTGGGCAACATTCGAGCGCGGCTTTAACAAGGACGCTGCAGAACGACCGGCCGCACCGGCGGTAGAGGCTAATGAGCTTTCCATCGAGGCACCGCAGGCCGAGGAAGATGCGCAGGTTAAGGACGCCCCGAGCGCCGCTGACCAGTCCCCGGACAAGGACTTTGTCGAGGGCAAGGACGCAGAGGGCGCAGCGGCTCCGAACGCTGCGGAGGCTGCAGCGGCCGCCGAGGCTGCTGTCGCTGCCGAATAATCAGGAATTCATTAACTACAGGAAAGAAGCACTATGAAGCGCCTTAGCTCCATCCTTGCCGCCACCGCAGTGTGCGCAGGCTTGGCTTGCACCCCGATGGCGGGGGCCGCACAGCTCACCCCGCAGCAGGTAGCAGGCAACGCTGCCCAGTCCACCTTGGCCCCGTTGGAGGTCACCCCGGAGCTGGAGCAGCAAACTTGGTACCAGAAGTACAAGGACGATCCGCGCGTCGAAAAGCTGCAGGCCACCTCCCCAGCCATGAACGGCCGCCAGATTCCGCTGGCCGTCATTCGCGCAACGGATGAGAACCGCCCGACCATCTACCTGCTCAACGGTGCAGGCGGCGCGGAGCAGGACATGGACTGGCTGAAGCTTTCCGACGCCGTCGATTTCTACCACTCCAAGAACGTCAACGTGGTCATCCCGCAGGCCGGTGCTTTCTCCTACTACACCGACTGGGTATCCGAGCCGAACTCCAAGTACCTCAAGGGACCGCAGAAGTGGGAAACCTTCCTTACCAAGGAACTGCCGGGCGCCATCGAGGGCCACATCAAGGCCGATAACCACCGTGCCATCGCGGGCATGTCCATGTCCGCTACGTCCTCCCTGCTGCTGGCGGAGCACAACCAGGGCTTCTACGACGCCGTCGGTTCCTACGCCGGCTGCGCAGCCACCGCTTACCCGGTAGAGCACAAGGCCGTTGAGCTCACCGTCAACCGCGGTGGCGCGACCACGGAGCAGATGTGGGGCCCGTTCGGTTCCCCCACCAACCGCTACAACGACGCGATGATGAACCACGAGAAGCTGCGTGGCACGGAGCTGTACATCTCTTCTGGTTCCGGCCTGGCCGGCAAGGAGGATACCTTCTCCTATCACGTGGCTAAGGGCACGAACCCTATGGCAGCCGCTGCAGGCTCCGCTATCCTGCAGGGTGAAGGCGGCGCCATCGAGGCTGGCGTGAACTACTGCACCCACAACTTCAAGGCTAAGCTGGACCAGGCTGGCATCCCGGCAACCTACAACTTCCGCAATACCGGCACCCACTCCTGGCCGCACTGGATCTGTCTCTTATACACATCTCCGAGCCCACGAG
>OJLD01000042.1_pt1 | contig 11154 bp, 9 predicted proteins | sample 1596881 | NCBI WGS metagenome assembly OJLD01 (sample SAMEA3904695, study PRJEB24821) | metagenome | biome: Builtin; feature: hospital; material: surface | place: USA | collected 2013-08-16
CCGCCGATTCGACGGCGAATAAACGTCGCCGTTTTCATCAACCACAACAACGGACATCTCGTTGACTACTGTTTCCGGTTCTACAAAGGCCTCTACATATACCTTTCCAGCGGCCCATTGTTGCAGATCCTGAGCGTCTTCTGGACGGATGGTCTCCCCCGGTCCGCGGGGTGGTCGCAGCGACGATCTGGACTTATTGCGGCGGAAAGGGTTGAACATAATTGCCTAGCTTACCCGGAAGGAGGGTAGTTACTAACCCCACATCTGCACGAGGGTGAGCATCACGCTGTAAGATTGTCGGGTAGCGATAGAACACTTCCAACTTTCGAGGAGTCTTATAACTCATGGCGAACTCCGTTGAGATGCCCGAGCTGGGCGAATCCGTAACCGAAGGCACCATCACCCAGTGGCTCAAGTCCGTCGGCGACACCGTCGAGGTAGACGAACCACTGCTCGAGGTCTCCACCGACAAGGTCGACACCGAAATTCCTTCCCCCGTAGCAGGCACCCTGGTAGAAATCCTCGCCGACGAGGACGACACCATCGAGGTCGGCGAAGTCATCGCCCGCATCGGCGACGAAAACGCCACCGCATCCTCCTCCGAGGCCAAGCCAGAGCCACAGGAAGAAAAGAAGGAAGAGCCAAAGGAAGACAAAAAGCCAGAACCGAAGGCTGAGGAAAAGAAGGAGTCCACGCAGGATTCCTCCCTGAACACCTCTGCCAAGGTCAACAATGGCGACAACGTTCCTTATGTCACCCCACTGGTACGCAAGCTGGCTGAAAAGCACGGCGTAGACCTCAACACCGTTGAGGGCACCGGCGTGGGCGGCCGCATCCGCAAGCAGGACGTGCTCGCCGCTGCTGGCGAGGGCGATGCACCTGCCAAGTCTGGCACACAGTCCGATAACTCCCCTCGCGCTCGTTGGTCCACCAAGTCCGTGGATCCGGCCAAGCAGGAACTCATCGGCACCACCCAGAAGGTCAACCGCATCCGCGAAATCACCGCCGCCAAGATGGTGGAGGCGCTGCAGATTTCCGCGCAGCTGACCCACGTCCAGGAAGTCGACATGACTGCTATCTGGGATATGCGCAAGAAGAACAAGCAGGCGTTCATCGACAAGCACGGTGCCAACCTGTCCTTCCTGCCATTCATCGTGAAGGCTACCGCCGAGGCTCTGGTCTCCCACCCGAACGTCAATGCGTCTTATAACCCAGAGACCAAGGAGATGACCTACCACGCGGACGTCAACATCGCTATCGCCGTTGACACCCCGAAGGGCCTGCTCACCCCGGTCATCCACAAGGCACAGGACATGACCCTGCCGCAGATCGCTCAGCAGATTGCAGAGCTGGCCGATAAGGCCCGCAATAACAAGTTGAAGCCGAACGATCTCACCGGTGCTACCTTCACCGTGACCAACATCGGTTCCGAGGGCGCCATGCTCGATACCCCGATCTTGGTTCCGCCACAGGCCGGCATCCTGGGCACCGCGGCTATTGAAAAGCGCCCAGTCGTTGTCAACGAGAACGGCCAGGACGCCATCGCCATCCGCCAAATGTGCTACCTGCCATTCACCTACGATCACCAGGTAGTTGACGGTGCGGACGCAGGCCGCTTCATCACCACCATCAAGGATCGCCTGCAGACCGCAGACTTCCAGGCAGACCTCGAAGTCTAAAGGTTCTATCGCCGCTTAAAGCCTCTTAGCCCCACTGCGGAGCTAAGAGGCTTTAGCTATGCCTGGGGTGCCAAGTGGGGGTTACGGATCCACAACCACCGGACTAATCCATCCCCTTTTATTCGAGGTGTTGAGGGAGCTCTGCCCCTAAGCCCATGGTGAGCGCACTAGGCGCAGCCCTATGCAGTGACGCGCTGCATAAAAGTTTCCAAAGCGGGATCGGCTCACCCATTGTTAAACATATAATTGGGGCGGTTACAGCCACTGTCCCCCTATTAAGGAGTCTCACTGACATGGAATTCATCTCCCGCCACCTAGGGCCGGATTCTGCAGAGCAGGCCACCATGCTTGCGAAGGTAGGCTACGACAGCGTGGACGCGCTGGTCGATGCCGCCATTCCGTCAAAGATCCGCGCCGCAGAACTGCCTCAGCTTCCTGAGGCGCTCTCGGAAGATGAAGCGCAGGCTACATTGCGGGAGTACGCCAACAAGAACACCGTGCTGAAGTCCTTCTATGGACAAGGCTTTTCTGACACCCTCACCCCCGCGGTCATCCGCCGCGGTTTATTGGAAGATGCGGGATGGTACACCGCCTATACCCCGTATCAGCCAGAGATCTCCCAGGGTCGTCTTGAAGCGCTGTTGAACTTCCAGACCATGATTGAGTCCCTGACCGGTCTGCCCATCGCGAATGCGTCCTTGCTGGATGAGGCCTCCGCCACCGCGGAAGCCGTGGGGCTTATGTCCCGCGCGGTCAAGAAGGGGCGCCGCGTGGTGCTGGATTCTCGCCTGCACCCGCAGGTGCTTACCGTCGCCGCGGAGCGCGCCCGTGCGATTGACCTCGAGGTAGAAATCGTGGACCTGCGCGAAGGCCTCGTGGGTGAAGATCTCATCGGCGCAGTCATCGCCTACACCGGCACCGAGGGCGATATCTTTGACCCCTCCACCATCATCGAGGAGCTGCACACCCGCGGCGCTCTGGCTACCGTGGCCACCGACCCACTTTCTTTGCTCCTGTTGGAGGGACCTGGCTCGCTGGGCGCCGATATTGTGCTCGGCTCTTCCCAGCGCTTTGGTGTTCCACTCTTCTTTGGCGGCCCGCACGCTGCCTACATGGCGGTCACGGAAAAGCTCAAGCGCCAGATGCCTGGCCGCATCGTAGGCGTGTCCAAGGACGCGGATGGTCGCCCCGCTTACCGCCTAGCACTGCAGACCCGCGAGCAACACATTCGCCGCGAACGCGCTACTTCCAATATCTGTACTGCGCAGGCACTGCTGGCCAACGTCGCCTCTATGTACGCCGTCTACCATGGTCCGCAAGGTCTCAAGGCCATTGCCCAGCGCGTCCACGCGCTCGCTTCCTCCTTTGCACAGTCCGTCAAGGATGCTGGACAGCAACTAGTCTCGGAGGACTTCTTCGATACCGTTACTGTCTCCGGCGTAGACGCCGCCACCATCAAGGCTGACCTCCAGAAGGAGGGCTACCTCGTGCGTACCATCGGCGAGGATAAGGTATCGGTGTCCTTTGGTGAGTCGGCGACCAAGGGGGACGTCGCCAAGCTCGCCCAAGCCTTCGGTGCCGATGCTACTGAGGCCGACTTTGCCCTGCCGGAGAACCTGCAACGCGGCGAAGAGCCGCTCCAACACGAGATCTTCAACCGCATCCACTCCGAGACCCAGATGCTGCGCTACCTGCGCAAGCTAGCCGATAAGGACTTGGCGCTCGACCGCACCATGATCCCGCTGGGCTCCTGCACCATGAAGCTCAACCCCACCGCCGCCATGGAGCCTATCTCTTGGCCGGAGTTTGCAGGCATCCACCCTTACGCGCCAGAGGAGACGACCGCCGGTTGGCGCGCACTGGTAGAAGAGATTGAGGGCTGGCTGGCCGAGGTCACCGGGTACGCCAAGGTCTCCATCCAGCCTAACGCCGGCTCCCAGGGCGAGCTGGCGGGTCTTTTGGCCATCCGCCGCTACCACGTAGCCAATGGCGATAACGAGCGCGATGTAGTGCTCATCCCAGCCTCCGCACACGGTACCAATGCGGCTTCGGCAACGCTGGCTAACCTGCGCGTTGTCGTGGTGAAGACCGCCGAGGATGGCTCTATTGACCTGGCGGATTTGGATGAGAAGATTGCCAAGCACGGCAACCACATCGCCGGCATCATGGTGACCTACCCCTCCACCCACGGTGTCTTTGACCCCGAGGTCCGCGACGTATGCGATAAGGTCCACGCGGTGGGCGGCCAGGTCTACATCGACGGTGCGAATATGAACGCGCTGACCGGCTGGGCCCGCCCAGGCCAGTTCGGCGGCGATGTTTCCCACCTCAACCTGCACAAGACCTTTACCATTCCGCATGGCGGTGGCGGCCCGGGCGTGGGTCCGGTCGCCGTGGCCGAGCACCTCATCCCCTTCCTGCCCACCAACGCCGCGGATCCGCAGCTGGATGCCACCACCGCTACCCCGGTTGGCCAGGGCGTGCCAATTACCAATACCAAGTACGGCTCGGCCGGTGTGCTGCCGATTTCCTGGGCGTACCTCGCTATGACCGGTGCACAGGGACTGGCGCAGGCCTCCGCCCACGCCATTTTGGGCGCGAACTACTTGGCCAAGTCCTTGGAAGATTCTTTCCCTGTGCTCTACACCGGCAACGCTGGCTTGGTGGCGCACGAATGCATCCTGGATCTGCGCGCGCTTACCGACGCCTCCGGGGTCACCGCAGCCGACGTAGCCAAGCGCCTCGTGGACTTTGGTTTCCACGCGCCCACCCTTGCCTTCCCGGTGGCCGGCACCCTCATGGTCGAGCCCACCGAGTCTGAAGACTTGGGTGAGCTGGACCGCTTCATTGAGGCCATGCGCACCATTCGCGCCGAGATCCAAGAGATCATCGACGGCGAGGTTTCCTACGAAGGCTCCGTTATCCACCACGCACCATTTACCGCGGAGTCCATCGGCTCCGATACGTGGGAGTTCGCCTTCAGCCGCGAAAAGGCCGCGTGGCCCGTGAAATCCCTACGCCACAGCTACAAGTACTTCCCGCCGGTGCGCCGCATCGACGAGGCCTACGGCGACCGCAACCTAGTATGCAGCTGCCCACCACCAGAAGCTTTCGACATCGACGATTCTGAGGAGTAACCATGACCGAACTACTTACCTCCCCGCTTCATGCCGAGCACGAGAAGCTCGGCGCCACTTTCACGGCCTTCGGCCCGTGGAACATGCCCTTGAAGTACCAGAACGAGCTGGACGAGCACCGCGCGGTGCGCAGCACCGCTGGCCTCTTTGATCTGTCCCACATGGGCGAAATCTGGGTCAACGGCGCCGACGCCGGCAAGTTCTTGTCTTATGCCTTCATCTCCAACTTTGAGCCACTCAAGGTGGGCAAGGCCAAGTACTCCATGATTGCCGCTGAAGACGGCGGCATCATCGATGACCTGATTACCTACCGCTTTGAAGAGGACAAATTCCTCGTCGTGCCGAATGCCGGCAATGCCGATACCGTGTGGGACGAACTCCTGTCTCTTATACACATCTGACGCTGCCGACGATACCGTATGGGACGAGCTCAACAATCGCGCCGAGGGCTTCGATGTGACTCTGAAGAACGAGTCCCGGGACGTCGCCATGATCGCCGTCCAGGGCCCTAAGGCCGCAGAAATCCTCGTGCCGCTGGTAGAAGACAATAAGCAGGACGAGGTGTATAACCTCGGCTACTACGCTGCCACCATGGGCAAGGTAGCGCGCACCTTCGCCATTATCGCGCGTACCGGCTACACCGGTGAGGATGGCTTCGAGCTCATCGTGTATAACTCCGATGCCCCGCAGCTGTGGGAAGAACTGCTCAAGGCCGGCGCGGAATACGACCTCAAGCCGTGCGGCCTTGCCGCCCGCGATTCCCTGCGCCTCGAGGCCGGCATGCCGCTCTACGGCAACGAGCTCTCTCGCGATATCACCCCGGTAGAGGCGGGCATGGCGCGTGCCTTTGCCAAGAAGGAGGCCGATTTCGTCGGCGCCGAGGTCATCCGCCAGCGCGCCGCCGAAGGCCCGCAGGTAGCGATCACCGGCCTGACCTCCGCGCAGCGCCGCGCCGCGCGCGCCGGAGCCGAAGTATTCGTGGGAGACAAGAAGGTCGGAACCGTCACCTCCGGCCAGCCTTCCCCCACCCTGGGGCACCCAGTGGCTATCGCGCTGCTGGAAACCAGCGCCGAACTCGAGCCCGGCGCCGAAGTCGAAGTAGAGATCCGCGGCAAGCGCTATCCTTTTGAAGTAACCACGTTGCCGTTCTACAAGCGCGACAAGTAAACATCTTCTCCACCAGCCCGAAAGGACTACACCACCATGGCTACCCTTCCACAAGATTTCTCCTACTCCGAAGACCACGAGTGGGTCAACGCCACCGCTGACGCCGTCGCAGGCGCTACCGTGCGCATCGGCATTACCTCCGTCGCTGCCGATCGCTTGGGCGAGGTTGTCTTTGCTGAGCTACCGGAGGTGGGCGATACCGTCACCGCCGGCGAGTCCTGCGGCGAGGTGGAATCCACCAAGTCCGTCTCCGACCTCTACTCCCCTGTCACCGGCACCGTCAAGGCCGTTAACGAGGCCGTGCACGATGACTACGCGATCATCAACAACGACCCGTTTGGTGAGGGCTGGCTCTTCGAGGTCGAGGTAGATGAGGCCGGCGAGCTCATGGATGCCGCCGCCTACGCATCCGCTAACGGCTTGGACTAATTCGGCCCCACGCGGGAGGGTGTGCCACGCGCATCCTCCCGCTTTGCTTTGCCCACCACACCAGAGGAAACTTTGAGGCTATGACTGCACCACGCGATCCCTTCTTCCCCGCCGAGCGCTCCATCCGCGCCTCCGATAAGCCACTAGAGGTCCGTTTCTTAGGCCGGATGGACTACCAAGAGGCGTGGGACTACCAGGCCGAGGTAGCGGCCGCCCGCGCCAAGGGCGAGCAAGGCGACGTGGTGCTGGTAGTCGAGCACCCGAACGTCTATACCGCCGGCAAGCGCACCCAGCCAGAGGATATGCCGGATAATGGCCTGCCCGTCATCACCGTGGACCGCGGCGGGCGCATCACCTGGCATGGCGAGGGCCAGCTGGTCATCTACCCCATTATCAAACTGGCCGAGCCTGTCGACGTCGTCGACTATGTACGCCGCTTGGAGGAAGCCACCATCCAGACGGTTCGCCAGATGGGGGTGACCACCGCTGGGCGCATCGACGGCCGATCGGGCGTATGGGTCCCCTCCACCACCCAGGCCAAGGATCCGGCTGCCCCGAAGCGCGACCGCAAGATTGCCGCCCTGGGCATCCGCATTACCCGCGGGGTGACCATGCACGGCTTGGCGCTCAATTGCTGCAATACGCTGGACTATTACGACCACATTGTGGCCTGTGGCATCGATGACGCCGACGTGACTACCCTGTCCCTAGAACTCGGCCGCAAGGTCACCCTCGAGGACGCCACCCAGCCGCTTTTGCAGGCGCTGGACGACGCCCTCTCGGGTCGTCTCATCGTTGCCGACCACACCTTCGGCTCAGCCCCGGATCCCACGAAGCTGGCTAATGAAAGGGCACGGGAGAGGCGTCGGCAAGCGCAGCAGTAGCCCTCGTTCGGGGCTGGCGCGGAATAGGATGTGACCCCGGCGACTTATACCTAGAAGAGCTATTAGCCATCACCACCGTCAACCGATAAAGTGAGTTTTTGTGACTGTAAAGCCTGAAGGACGCAAGATGCTCCGCATTGAAAAGAAGAATGCGGAGTCACCCATCGAACAAAAGCCACGCTGGATTCGCAACCAGGTCCGCACCGGCCCGGGCTACGAGGACATGAAGTCCCGCGTGGCCGGCGCCTCCCTGCACACCGTGTGCCAAGAGGCAGGCTGCCCGAATATCCACGAGTGCTGGGAATCCCGCGAGGCTACGTTCCTTATCGGTGGCGATAAGTGCACCCGCCGCTGCGACTTCTGCGATATTGCCACCGGCAAGCCGGAAGAATTAGACCGCGACGAGCCGCGCCGCGTGGCCGAAAATATCCGGGAAATGGACCTTAACTACACCACCATTACCGGCGTTACCCGCGACGATCTTCCGGATGAGGGCGCTTGGCTCTATGCCGAGGTGGTGCGCAAGATTCACGAGCTTAACCCGCATACCGGCGTGGAAAACCTCACCCCGGATTTCTCCGGCAAGCCGGACCTTTTGGAAGAGGTCTTTGAAGCCAAGCCAGAGGTCTTCGCCCACAACTTGGAAACCGTGCCGCGCATCTTTAAGCGCATCCGCCCGGCCTTCCGCTACGAGCGCTCCTTGGACGTTATCCGCCAAGCCCACGACTATGGCCTAATTACCAAGTCCAACCTGATTTTGGGCATGGGCGAGACCGAGGATGAGGTCGAGGAAGCATTGCGTGACCTGCGCTCTGCTGGCTGCGATATCATCACCATCACCCAGTACCTGCGCCCCGGCCCGCGCTTCCACCCGATTGAGCGCTGGGTGCGGCCAGAGGAATTCGTCGCCCACTCCAAGCTGGCCAAGGAGCTCGGCTTCGGCGGCGTCATGTCCGGCCCGCTGGTGCGCTCGTCCTACCGCGCCGGCCGCCTCTACGTGCAGGCCATGGAAAAGCGCGGCTTCGAGCTTCCAGAAAACCTCAAGCATCTGGCCGAGACCTCCCAGGGCGCCACCGCCCAAGAGGCCTCCACTCTGCTGGAGAAGTACGGCCCATCGGAAGAGACTCCTGTGACCACCCGCATGGCCAAGACCCCGGCTAATGCGAATTCGGCGGCGGCCACCATCCGCTAAACCGAACGTTTTCACAACGGCCTGCGTTTTCGCGTGGGCCGTTTTAACATTTATGCCCGTTGACCTTTAAAGTAGGAGCCATGGCGAAAGATGACAAGGCAGCACTAAAGGCTGCAAAGAAGCAAGAACGCGCGGCCAAGCGCCAGCAGCGTAAGCAAACCTGGTCCCAGATGTGGCAAGCATTCAATATGCAGCGCAAGCAGGATAAGGCGCTTATCCCTATCATGCTGGGTGCCTTCCTGGGCATGGGCTTGCTCTTCTTCCTCATTGGCATGCTTTTTGGCGGCGAATGGTTCATGCTCATCCTCGGTTTGGGCATCGGCGCGCTGCTCGCTATGTTCCTCTTCACCCGCCGCCTTGAGCGCGATATGTACAAGCGCGTGGAGGACCAACCGGGCGCTGCCGGCTGGGCGCTGGAGCAGCAGCTGCGCAATACCGTGGGCATCGTATGGTCCGTCAAGACCGGTGTGGCCGCCACCCGCCAGCAGGATCTTATCCACCGCGTCATCGGCAACGCCGGCGTCATCTTCGTTTGCGAGGGCAATAAGAATCGCGTACGCCCCACCTTGAACCAGCTTAAGAAGCGTGTAGACAAGATCGCCGGCGGCGTTCCCGTCTACGAGATCTTCGTAGGCAACGGCGAGGACGAGGTTCCCGTATCCAAGCTGCGCAATAAGGTCATGAAGCTGCCGCGCAACTTCAATAAGAACGAAACCTACGACAACATCCGCCGCATCGAGGCCATGGACTCCATGCCGGGTACCACCCCGGGTATGCCCAAGGGCCCGATGCCCCACCAGGCGCAGAACATGGCCGGCATGAACCGCCGCATGCGCCGCGCCCAGCAGCGCAAGAAGAATAAATAAGCGCCTAAAGCTAATCCCTGCTACACCGTCGACGGCGTAGCAGGGATTTTCTTATGCCTTTGAAAGCAGGCTATTTAGGAGCGAATAACGATGGTGCCGGTGGCGCGGTCATGCATTCCGCGTCCATCCGCATCAACCATGGCCGCTGGGAACAGCACACCTGTGAGCACTGTGCGCAGCGCCGCGCGCCAAAGGCCCACGCGGGCACCGGGGACATCGAGTCGCGCCACGCCCATACCCAACAGCAGCATGCCGGGGGTGCGGGCAAAGAGCCAACCGCAGACGATGCCCATGACTACCCACAGCGCGTAGCCCAAGAAGGCCACACCGCCGAGTTCCGTGGTGAACATGTGGATCAGGTTGGCAATGAGCATGCACACGATCCAGTCAATGGCCACGGCGCCGGCGCGGCGGCCAACGGGGGCCAGTGACCCCGGCCCGGACTCCGGAAGGCCGAGCTTTTCGCCCGGCCAGCGGCCGGGACCTTCCATGTCATCGTATTCGCCCGGAATATTCGGCCCGTCGAGCCACGTACGCTTATCTGCCATGCTCACCAATCTAGCGGGCACAAAGTGAGATGTGAAACGAGGGGAATCGCGATGCCCACGGTGAGAACCTAGTAGGCTATAGAGAGACAATTCACCGGTCAACAACGAGGAGACAAACGTGTCTTTCGAGACAGTGCAGGACATCGTCCAATTCATTAAGGACGAGGACGTAAAGTTCGTCGATATCCGCTTTACCGACGTCCCGGGCACCGAGCACCACTTTTCCATCCCAGCAGATGAGTTCACCGTAGAAGATGCCGAAAATGGCCTTGCCTTCGACGGCTCCTCAATCCGCGGATTCACCACCATCGATGAGTCCGATATGACCCTGCTGCCGGATCCAGCCACCGCGCATATCGATCCGTTCCGCACGGCCAAGACCCTGAACATCAAATTCTTCGTCCACGACCCATTTACCTTTGAACCTTTCTCCCGCGACCCGCGCAACATCGCGCGCAAGGCAGAAGAGTACCTGCAGTCCACCGGCATTGCCGATACCTGCAACTTTGGCGCTGAGGCCGAGTTCTACCTCTTTGACTCCGTGCGCTACGCCACCGATGCCCAGCACGGTTTCTATGAGGTGGACTCCGATGAGGGTTGGTGGAACCGCGATAGCGAAACCAACTTCGACGGCACCCCGAACACCGGCTACAAGACCCGTATGAAGGGCGGCTACTTCCCCACCGCGCCGTATGACAAGCACGGTGAGGTGCGCGACGCCATGGTAGAGAACCTGCAGAAGGTTGGCTTCGATGTCGAGCGCTTCCACCACGAGGTCGGCGCCGGCCAGAATGAGATCAACTACCGCTTCAACTCCATGTTGCACGCGGGCGATGACATTCAGACTTTCAAATACGTGATCAAGCAGACTGCGGCACAGTGGGGCAAGACCGCAACTTTCATGCCCAAGCCGCTGGCCGGCGATAATGGTTCCGGTATGCACGCCCACATGTCCCTGTGGAAGGACGGCAAGCCTCTCTTCCACGACGAAGCTGGCTACGCAGGCCTTTCCGATATCGCCCGCTACTACATCGGCGGCATCCTCCACCACGCTGGTGCCGTTCTCGCATTCACCAACCCGACGCTGAACTCCTACCACCGCCTGGTGCCAGGCTTCGAGGCACCGATTAACCTGGTGTACTCCCAGCGCAACCGCTCGGCCGCTATCCGCATCCCGATTACCGGTTCCAACCCGAAGGCCAAGCGCATCGAGTTCCGCGCACCGGACCCCTCCGGCAACCCGTACTTGGGC
>OJLD01000048.1_pt1 | contig 10258 bp, 6 predicted proteins | sample 1596881 | NCBI WGS metagenome assembly OJLD01 (sample SAMEA3904695, study PRJEB24821) | metagenome | biome: Builtin; feature: hospital; material: surface | place: USA | collected 2013-08-16
ATCTACACAGAGTAGATCGTCGGCAGCGTCAGATGTGTATAAGAGACAGGTTAAAGCACGAGCAATTTCTAAAGACCAGTTCATCGAAATCGTATACGTAAATGTGTTAGCATTTTTTAAATAAATCAAGAACATCGGTAGACTTCCTGATAAGTAAGAGAAAAGTAAAATGTTCGTCATTGTACCCATAATATCCTGTCCTATATTACGACCTGCTAAAGCCCAACGTGATAAAGAAATGTTAGGCGTACGTTGTAATATTTCATACATACCGCTTGATATTGTAATAGCAACATCCATCACTGCACCTAATGATCCTATAAGTACAGAAGCTAAAAATATATCTTTAGGTGGCAGCGTTAAAAAACTCATTGTTTCATATTTAATACCAGCACCATTGGTGAACTGAATAATAATTTGAGTGATACCAATACATAAAAATGTGCCTAATAACGTACCGACTGTTGTAATCCAAGTGCGCATGTGCCAACCAGTGACGAGCAATAACGTGACAATGGTGGAGAAAATGATTGCCACACTCATCAAAATGAATAGATTAGTAGATGGATGTTTATCATGAATTGCAATAGCTATCAAGATAGCACCAGTGTTAAAGATTAGTGACAGAATAGATTGTAAGCCTACATTACGTCCTACTAGTAAGAGAGACATAATGAATATACCTGCGATTGCTACAGTTAAGCTATCGCGTTTTTTCTCTAAGATAGTTGCATCTTTAGGACTATTTTGAATATGCATTAGCACCTTGTTATTTTTGCTAAAGTGCTCTGAATCTGCTTGAGATTTAACATATGTATTGTCTATCGTAGTTGATTCACCTTTAAATTTTCCATTTAATATCTTTATTGTTAAATGCTGTTTGTATTTAAAATCTGTATTATGTTGCTCATCAACAACCTTTTGAGCGTTACTTGTTTCTACATGAGTAACTTTACCGATAGGTGTATTGTAGAAACTAGCATTGAAAAACGTAAAGATAAAAGCACCGATAATAAGTACACCAATTAGAACTATGATGCGATTCATCAAGCGATGACTAGAATTGTTGCGTTTTTGTGCATTCATTAGTTTAACCCTCATTTATAAATCAAATTCTATCCTTAATTAAGTCAGAGTGATTATACGCCCCTCAGCGTCATTATTCAAATAGTATCCATTTAATTATCGAATACCTCTTTATAACATTAGTGGTATGTAGATACTTTGCTTAAAAGTTGATGTATTAAATTCGATAAATTAAGTATATCAACCTTTTTATTATCCTTTTTAAAGACGACGCAAAATGATCGTTTTAATTCTGTATGGCCTAACGAAATATCACATAATTCATCTTGATCATTATCTAAAGATAAATAATCTGGCAAGATAACATAACCACGTTGATGTTTAAGTAAATAATTCGCTAAAGATTTAGAACCAACTATATTAACTGGCAGCTTTAAAGTGTGCTGTAAACGACTTTCAATTGTCGATGCCAAAGGTTTTAAAGTGAATAGTTGTGTTTTGGCAAATTGTGTTAGCGGAGGATTAATCGATAAAGCAATGACGTCATCTTTAGGTACATAAATATGATATGTTTCCTCAAATAATGGTTTTAATGATAGATTAGTATTCTTCTGAAGTTCGGCGTTAATTTCAACTAGGCCAATGTCTATTTTGCCATTATAAAGTGCCTCGGAAATATCAGATGATGACATAATATGAGGAACGATGATGCTATCATATTGTCGTTCAAATGCTTGGATGATCGCAGTAATCATTTGAGAGATATAGCTTTCCTCAAAACCAATATTCAGAACGTGTGCATTTTTATGATTTGTTTGTTGAAATAACGCTATCGTTTCATCTAATTGCTCTAAAATTTGAGTAGCTTGATTGAGTAAAGCTTTACCATGTGAGGTTAAATGAATATTTCTCCCTTGTCTATTGAATAACGTTACTTGCAATTCTTGTTCTAATAATGTAATTTGCCGACTTATTGCAGATTGGGCTATGTTCAACTCAAGTGCTGCTTCAGAGATGTGTTCTCTACGTGCTACTTCTACAAAATATTTTAATTGTTTAATTTCCATATACATGCCCCTTCCAACTTTTCAAATTTACCTATTATTATTAACTGTTCTAATTATTAGAATAAAGTCATCTAATTAATATATTGTTCAGATAAATATTTTACATTATATTAATTATTATTAACAGTAAATTTTCTGAAAATTCTCAAAAGGAGTGGGCATCATGTTTGATGAAAGATTAAAAAGAGGATTATACGATTACCGTGAGGAACATGATGCATGCGGTATTGGGTTTTACGCAAACATGAATAATTTAAGGTCACACGATATCATCGAAAAATCACTTGAAATGTTACGCCGTCTTGATCATCGTGGTGGAGTTGGCGCAGATGGTATAACAGGTGATGGTGCAGGTATTATGACCGAAATACCATTTCAATTTTTTAAAGCACATGTCAATTTAGACTTACCTAACGAGGGAGACTATGCGGTAGGTCTTTTTTTCTCTAATGAAAAGATTCAAGGTACGAAACATGAAACGCAATTCAATGACTACTTTCAAAGTGAAGGTTTAAAGGTAATTGGCTATCGTGATGTGCCTGTCGATGTTAATGCAGTGGCACCTCATGTTGCGTCTACGATGCCACACATTCAACAAGTGTTTATTGATATTAGATTAATTGAAACACCCGCTAAACCATTGTATATAGCGAGAAAGCAAATAGAGCAATATGCAGAACGACAAGATTTAGGGCTTTATTTCACAAGTTTATCGCATAAGACAATTGTTTATAAAGGTTGGTTACGTTCAGATCAAATTAAGAAACTATATCTAGATTTAAATCACGAAGACTATCAATCTAAACTAGGACTTGTTCATTCAAGATTTAGTACGAATACGTTCCCGAGTTGGAAGCGTGCGCATCCAAACCGATTATTAATGCACAATGGTGAAATTAATACGATTAAAGGTAATGTGAATTGGATGAGAGCGCGTCAAAGACAATTAATTCAAACATTATTTGGCGAAGAACATACTAAAATTCAAAACATTGTTGATGAAGATGGAAGTGATTCAGCGATTGTAGATAACGCGTTGGAATTTTTATCGTTGGCAATGGAACCTGAAGAAGCAGCGATGTTGCTTATTCCTGAACCATGGTTATACAACAAAGAAAATGACGACAATGTTCGTGCGTTCTATGAGTTTTATAGCTATTTAATGGAACCATGGGATGGACCAACAATGATTTCATTCTGTAACGGAGATAAAATTGGTGCCTTAACTGACCGAAATGGATTACGACCAGGTCGTTACACAATTACAAAAGATAATTTTATTGTTTTTTCATCTGAAGTAGGTGTAGTAGATGTACCTGAAGTCAATGTTGCTTATAAAGGGCAGCTCAATCCTGGGAAGTTGCTACTCGTAGATTTTGACTCTCATAAAGTGGTTGAAAATAATGAATTAAAAGCTCGAATTGCCAATCAATATCCTTACAAAGAATGGTTGGATAACCACAAAGTGGACCTAAACTTAGAAGGACAAACCTATCACCAACCTTTATTAAATAGTGAGACATTATTTGAATTACAGCGTCAATTTGGATATACGAAAGAAGATATCTATAAATATATGGCTGAATTAGTAAAAGGTAAGAAAGATCCAATTGGTGCTATGGGCTATGATGCGCCACTCGCAGTATTAAATGAAAGACCAGAATCTTTATTTAATTACTTTAAACAATTATTTGCACAGGTAACTAACCCACCTATTGATGCTTATCGCGAAAAGATAGTAACAAGTGAATTATCTTACTTAGGTGGAGAGGGGAATTTGTTCCATCCTGATGAAACAGTATTAGATCGTATTCAATTAGCAAAGCCTGTCTTGACTTTAACTCAATTAGATAAGATAAAACAGAGTAAGTTTAACGTGAAACACTTATCTACACTATATCAAGATAACCTTAAAGAGGCATTGGAAAGACTGGGTGAAGCGGCGATACAAGCTACTCGAGATGGTCATACTATATTAGTTCTTGATGATAGTGAACTTATTGATAATGATGATGAAAGTAAATTGAAAGAACAACGCTACGCTATGCCAATACTATTAGCTATCAGTCATATTCATCAGTTATTAATCAGAGAAGGTCTACGTATGGATACTAGTTTAGTGGCATTATCTGGAGAAACACGTGAAGTTCATCATGTAGCGTGTTTATTAGGTTATGGTGCAAATGCTGTTATTCCATATTTAGCTCAACATACCATTGCACATTTAACTGAAACACATCGTTTAGAAGGCACCGTTTCCGATAACGTTGAAACTTATACACGTGTGCTATCAGAGGGTGTTATTAAAGTAATGGCGAAGATGGGTATCTCTACTGTTCAAAGTTATCAAGGTGCTCAAATCTTTGAAGCGGTTGGTCTATCTCAAGAAGTCATTGATGACTATTTCACTGGAACACAGTCTAAGTTATCAGGGCTAAGCATTCAACAAATTGATACTGAAAATAAAATGCGTCAACAAAGACATAATGAGTACCTAGATTCAGGAAGTGTCTTCCAATGGCGACAACAAGGTCAACATCATGTGTTTAATCCTACAACAATTCATTTGTTACAACATGCATGTCGTGAGAATGATTATACACAGTTTAAAACTTTTTCGAATGCTATTCATGAGCAAAGAAATGATCATCTACGCGATTTATTAGAATTCAAAGCACAGCAGTCGATTCATATTAGTGAGGTTGAGTCAGTAGAAAGCATTGTTAAACGGTTTAATACGGGTGCAATGAGTTATGGTTCTATTTCTGAAGAAGCACATCAAACATTAGCACAAGCTATGAATAAAATTGGTGGTAAAAGTAATAGTGGCGAAGGTGGAGAAAATCCTAAACGTTATGAAATACAAGAAGACGGTACTGTGTTATCAAGTGCTATCAAGCAAGTGGCTTCAGGCCGTTTTGGTGTGACTAGTAATTATTTACAACATGCAAAAGAATTACAAATTAAAGTTGCTCAAGGTGCTAAGCCGGGAGAAGGAGGACAGTTACCGGGCACAAAAGTATATCCTTGGATTGCTGAAACACGAGGTTCAACGCCAGGTATCGGATTGATTTCACCTCCACCTCATCATGATATTTATTCAATTGAAGACTTAGGACAACTTATTCATGACTTAAAGAATGCAAACAGAAGTGCTGATGTAGCAGTTAAATTAGTTTCGAAAACAGGTATTGGAACCATTGCATCTGGTGTTGCTAAAGCATTTGCAGATAAAATCGTCGTGAGTGGATATGACGGTGGTACAGGCGCATCGCCTAAGACGAGTATTCAACACGCCGGGTTACCTTGGGAACTTGGTTTAGCTGAAACGCATCAAACATTGAAATTAAATCATTTACGTAGTCGTGTTCGTTTAGAAACAGATGGAAAGTTGATGACAGGTAGAGATGTTGCGCTAGCATGTGCACTAGGTGCCGAAGAATTTGGATTCGCGACTGCACCATTAGTTGTTTTAGGGTGCATCATGATGCGCGTTTGTCATAACGATACATGTCCAGTAGGTATCGCGACTCAGAACAAAGATTTAAGAGCGTTATTTAGAGGTAAGGCTGACCACGTTGTTAACTTTATGCATTTCATAGCTGAAGAGTTAAGAGAGGTCTTAGCATCCTTAGGAATAAGAACAGTTGAAGAATTGGTTGGACGTACCGACTTGTTACAACGCTCAAGTCGAATTGATGAACAATCAAAAGCAGCAACACTAGACATTGAGAAGTTATTGGATTCAGATGATGGCCCTAACTCAAAAGAAATTAATCAAAATCATCATTTAGATATAGGTTTCGATTTAAATTATCTATATAAAGATGCTAAACAAAGTATTGAGGATGGAAAATTATTTAAAGGGAATTATGTGATTAATAATGAACAACGAGATGTAGGTGTTATCACAGGAAGTTACATTACTCAGTGTCACGGTATTAAAGGGTTACCAGAGGGGACAATTGTAGCTAAAACACATGGTCATGCTGGACAAAGTTTAGCGGCATTCGCACCATCAGGATTGTTAGTCCAACATACAGGTGATGCAAATGATTACGTTGGTAAAGGGTTATCAGGTGGTACTGTTGTGATTAAGGCACCAAATAAACAACGCGAACGTGAAATTATTGCTGGGAATGTATGTTTCTATGGTGCTTCAAAAGGTAAAGCCTTTATTAATGGTAGTGCTGGCGAACGTTTTTGTATTAGAAACAGTGGTGTTGATGTAGTAGTAGAAGGTATCGGTGATCATGGTTTGGAATATATGACTGGAGGACATGTAGTCAATTTAGGAGATGTAGGTAAGAACTTCGGTCAAGGTATGAGCGGAGGCGTTTGTTACGTATTTCCAAGTAATCTCGAATTATTCAAACGTAAAAACCAATTACCAACCCTAGCTTTTGAGAGAGTGACACACAAAGAGGAGAAAGCGTTACTTAAAACAATGTTAGAGGAACATTATCGTTATACACAAAGTACAAAAGCAGCGTCAATTTTAAATGATTTTGAACATGTGGCAGACAAAGTTATTAAAGTGATTCCAAAAGATTATGAACTAATGATGCAAAAAATTGAATTACAAAGTCGTCATTTGCCACAACTTGATGATGCTAAACTGGCAGCATTCTATGATGAACGCACGACAATTGAACAAGAATTACAGCCAGCAGTTATTTATTAAAGAAAGGAGAGGTCTGTTATGGGTGAGTTTAAAGGATTTATGAAATATGAAAAGCAATCATTATCTGAACTGTCTTTAGTTGAACGTCTGAAAAATCACGATGCGTTTCAACAACGCTTTTCACGTGATGAAGCATCTGTTCAAGGCGCACGATGTATGGATTGTGGGACACCATTCTGTCAAACAGGTCTTCCTTTCGGTAGAGAAACCATTGGTTGCCCTATTGGTAATTACGTTCCTGAGTGGAATGATTTGGTTTATCGCCAGGATTTCAAAGCTGCATATCAACGTTTAAGTGAAACAAATAATTTTCCTGAATTTACAGGACGTGTTTGTCCTGCACCTTGCGAACAATCTTGTGTCATGAAGATTAATCGTGAATCAGTCGCAATTAAAGGGATAGAACGCACGATTATTGATGAAGCATATGATAATGGTTGGGTTAAACCTAAATATCCTAAGCAACGGTTAGAACAATCTGTAGCGATTGTTGGGAGTGGTCCTGCAGGCCTCTCTGCAGCTGAAGAGCTCAATTACATGGGTTATCAAGTGACGGTGTTTGAAAGAGCCGCAGAAGCGGGTGGTTTATTAATGTATGGAATTCCCAATATGAAATTAGATAAGGATGTTGTACGTCGCCGTATTACACTGATGACAGAAGCAGGTATTACATTTAAAACGAATACCAACATTGGTGTGGATATCTCACGCGAAGAATTAGAACAGACATATGACGCTATTATCTTATGTACAGGAGCTCAAAAAGCACGTGACCTGCCATTAGAAGGACGTATGGGTCAAGGTATTCACTTTGCTATGGATTATTTAACCGAGCAGACTCAATTACTAAATGGTGAAATTGACGAACCAACTATTACGGCTAAAGGAAAAAATGTAATCATCATAGGTGCTGGTGATACTGGCGCGGATTGTGTTGCTACTGCCTTACGTGAAAATTGTAAGTCAATTGTCCAATTTAACAAATATACAAAAGCACCTGAAGAAATTGCGTTTGAAAGTAATACGTCGTGGCCACTTGCATTACCTGTTTTCAAAATGGATTATGCTCATAAAGAATATGAAGCACGTTTTGGTAGAGAGCCTCGCGCTTATGGTGTTCAAACTATGCGATATGATGTTGATCATATTGGTAATGTTCGTGGTGTATATACACAAATCTTAGAGGAAACACCAGAAGGAATGGTTGTCGTAGATGGTACTGAAAGACATTGGCCAGCAGATCTTGTTCTTTTATCGATAGGCTTCGAAGGTACCGAACCTACAGTACCAAGATCTTTTGATATTGCTACCCAACAAAATAAAATCATCGCCAACGATAAAGATTATCGCACTAATAAAGAAAAAATATTTGCCGCTGGGGATGCGAGAAGAGGTCAAAGTCTTGTAGTTTGGGCGATTAAAGAAGGACGTGCTGTTGCTCAATCTGTCGATAAATTCTTGAAACAAAAGGTATTCGTGTAAGTTACTTTAAAAATAAGATAGTAATGAAAATAAAATGGATAATTTTACATTTTAAACTTAAAAGTAATTGACTTCCGATGAACCGTGGTATATGATATTTATTGTGTTCATTGGAGGAATACCCAAGTCCGGCTGAAGGGATCGGTCTTGAAAACCGACAGGGCCTTAACGGGCCGCGGGGGTTCGAATCCCTCTTCCTCCGCCATTAATTATTATCGCGGGATGGAGCAGTTCGGTAGCTCGTCGGGCTCATAACCCGAAGGTCGGTGGTTCAAATCCGCCTCCCGCAATTTATCTTTTAGGTCTCGTAGTGTAGCGGTTAACACGCCTGCCTGTCACGCAGGAGATCGCGGGTTCGATTCCCGTCGAGACCGCCATTACAAATAATGGTTCAGTAGCTCAGTTGGTAGAGCAATGGATTGAAGCTCCATGTGTCGGCAGTTCGACTCTGTCCTGAACCATTCAATCATTTTGGCGGTTGTGGCGAAGTGGTTAACGCATCGGATTGTGGTTCCGACATTCGAGGGTTCGATTCCCTTCAACCGCCCCATAATCGTTTACTACGCGGGTGTAGTTTAATGGCAAAACCTCAGCCTTCCAAGCTGATGTTGTGGGTTCGATTCCCATCACCCGCTCCATCATATTATTCCGCAGTAGCTCAGTGGTAGAGCTATCGGCTGTTAACCGATCGGTCGTAGGTTCGAATCCTACCTGCGGAGCCATATGGAAACGTACTCAAGTTGGCTGAAGAGGCGCCCCTGCTAAGGGTGTAGGTCGCGAGAGCGGCGCGAGGGTTCGAATCCCTCCGTTTCCGTTCATTAGTAAAAATCTATAAAATTTGTTAACTCAAATCATTAAAGAACGTTGATATATCAACGTTCTTTTTATTTTTCTTAAAAATCTGAAAAAGTCTATTTTAAAAATTTTTGTCAACGAGTGGACAAAGTGGACATAATTTGAAAGTTCGTTGTCCACTTTTGATACCCCCCATGATTTTATTCATTCTAAAATCACGAAGTTATACCACCATCTTTAAGTAGTTGTTCCTAGTATTTAAAACTATATGCATGATTGTTTTGTCTTTTTTGACATTGATTACCCTACTCTACGTACACCTTTTTAAGAACACCTTAATTATTACTATTATTGATCTAAAATTAAAGATTTTTTTCGTTATCACTAACATTTTTATATTTTGCACTATTTTTTAATGTTATAATCTTATTGTAAAACGTTAAATTGTATAAATGAATATTTTATATAAATTAAGTGAAGCGTACGAAATGGATATACATAAAAACAATAAAATTAAATACGGTAACAACACTTATTACAATAATTATTCTATTATGTTTGAATCATTACGAGTGTTTGGATATGAAAATTTAAATTAAAGGAGTTTTTCTCATGGCTAACAAAACTAAAAATGTAGATTTGATAAAAGATGTGTTTTTACATGATAACGAAACAATTATTTATGCAATATTTGGTGCTTATAAAACTAAATCTCTTGGTAAAGATACAATATGACATGGTGTTCTAGCAGCCACTGACGAAAGAATAATCTTTTGCGCAAAACGATTGAGTGGATACGATTCTGAAATTTTTCATTATAGTAAAATTAGTACTTTTGAATTAAGCAAAATCTTAATGTGGAATACTATTTCTTTTTATTCAAGTGGTAATAAGGTTTCTATGAAGTGGGTTAATGATAAAGATTTAGACAAATTTATAGAATTTGTAAACAAGAATGTTGAAGGAAGTAATAATTCTCTAGGTCTTATTGATCAAGCAACTCATTCAGATAATGACTTACAACCTCTTGAAAAAATTAAAAAATTAAAAGAGTTATTAGATATGGATGCTATTACACAGGAAGAATTTGATAAGAAAAAACAGCAATTGTTAAATTCATAAATTGTTATGCCTTAATTATTAAAGGAGATATATAATGAAAAAGTTTTTAGTCTTATTATTTACTAGTTTCTTAATTCTAGGT
>OJLD01000055.1_pt1 | contig 9789 bp, 8 predicted proteins | sample 1596881 | NCBI WGS metagenome assembly OJLD01 (sample SAMEA3904695, study PRJEB24821) | metagenome | biome: Builtin; feature: hospital; material: surface | place: USA | collected 2013-08-16
AATCAGAATGCGTTATTGCGTGTTTTAAATTTAAATTAATGGAGGGTGACTATTAATGGTTACTCAAAATAAAAAGATATTGATTATTACCGGCTCATTTGGAAATGGACATTTACAAGTGACACAAAGTGTTGTTAATCAACTCAATGAAATGAACTTGTCTCATCTATCAGTTATTGAGCATGATTTGTTTATGGAAGCACACCCAATCTTAACTTCTATTTGCAAAAAATGGTATATCAATAGCTTTAAGTATTTTAGAAATATGTATAAAAACTTTTATTATTGTCTCGTGGGCTCGGAGATGTGTATAAGAGACAGGCCCTGATGAATTAGATAAATGTTTTTATAAATATTATGGATTAAATAAATTAATCAATCTACTACTTAAAGAAAAACCAGACTTAATCTTATTGACATTCCCTACTCCAGTAATGTCAGTGTTAACAGAGCAGTTTAACATAAATATTCCAATCGCAACTGTTATGACAGATTACCGTCTACAAAAAAACTGGATAACGCCTAACTCTCATAGATATTATGTAGCTACTGACGATACTAAACGTGATTTCGTCAATGCTGGTATCCCTGCTTCTGATATAAAAGTGACTGGAATACCTATTTCCGATAAATTTGAATCTGACATCGATAAAGTGGCTTGGTTGAAGAAACATAATTTAAATCCTGATAAACCAACTATTCTGATGTCTGCCGGGGCATTTGGTGTATCAAAAGGATTTGACTATATGATTGATAACATCCTTCAGAAAAGTCCACAATCACAAATCATAATGGTTTGTGGTCGTAGCAAAGGGCTAAAACGTACTTTAGAAATGCAATTTAAATCATATGACAATGTCCTTATTCTAGGATATACAAAACATATGAATGAATGGATGGCATCAAGTCAACTTATGATTACAAAACCAGGTGGCATAACGATTTCCGAAGGTTTAACACGTAGTTTACCAATGATCTTCTTGAATCCGGCTCCAGGTCAAGAACTTGAAAATGCATTATATTTCCAAGATAAATCATATGGCAAAATCGCGAATACACCTGAAGAAGCTATAGATATTGTTTCTGATTTAACAAATCACGAGTACCGCTTACAAGCTATGACTAATAAAATGACTGAAGAAAAGGTTAACCATTCAACTTATAGACTATGTACCGATTTATTAAATATCTTGGACAGTTCATCACAACAACAAGAAATATATGGAAAGGTTCCTTTATATGCCAGATTCTTCGTTAAGTAATAAAGGAATTAGTAAAAACTTCAAGATAATGCTCGTTATTTTGTTCTTAATGGAGTTTGCACGGGGAATGTATGTATTAAGTTACGTTAATTATTTACCAACCGTTACCTCTATTGCTGTTGCAGTGACTTCAGCGGCATTATCAATTCACTTTATATCCGATGCGGCAACGAATTTTGTCATCGGATTTCTTTTGAAAAAATTTGGTACTAAGCTAGTATTAACCTTAGGTTTTTTATTAGCTTTTATTAGTTTATTCTTAGTCATTTGGTTCCCAACTAATCCAATAGTTATCATTTTGAGTGCTATCATGTTGGGTATTGCTGTTAGTCCTATATGGGTTATCATGTTATCTAGTGTAGAGGAAGCACAACGTGGTAAACAAATGGGCTATGTTTACTTTGCTTGGTTATTAGGGTTACTCGTAGGATGGGCATTTATGAATGTTCTAGTTAAATTACATCCTACTCGATTTGCATTTATGATGTCACTTGTTGTAGTCATTGCATGGGTATTGTATTATTTTGTTGATATTAAATTAACAAATTATAATACTAAACCGGTTAGTGAACAATTAGGACAAATCGTTGATGTTATGAAACGTCACTTAGTGTTATTCCCTGGTATTTTATTACAAGGTGCTTCTATTTCAGCATTGCTACCTATACTACCTACATATGCTACAAAGGTAGTAGGCGTAAGTACTATTGAGTACACCATTGCCATCGCTATAGGTGGTGCCGGTTGTGCTTTTTCAATGTTATTTTTATCTAAGATTATTGATAAAAATAGTAAGAGCTTTATGTATGCAGTTATTTTTACAGGTTTTATACTATTCACAGCGTTTATCTTCGGTTTATCTTTAGTAACAAATATCCTTATCGTTTGGATTGTAGCAATATTTATAGGTTTAATGTATGGTATATTATTGCCTGCATGGAATACATTTATGGCAGGACAAATTGATCCCGCTGAACAAGAAGAAACTTGGGGCGTATTTAATAGTGTTCAAGGATTTGGTTCTATGATAGGTCCTTTATTTGGAGGCTTAATCGCTCAGTTTTCTAATGGTTTAAATAATACATTTTATTTTTCTGCAGCAATCTTTTTAGTATTAGCGATATTCTACGGTGTTTATTTTGTAAAGTATCGAGGCAAAGCAAATCGTTTCTAATAAAAAGTAGATAAAATAGGCTCTATAATAAATTGGACTGATGACTAAAAATCATCAGTCCAATTTTTATGTTTGAATACAAAAATGAAAGCCTTTACAAAACTTGTCTAGACAAGTTATACTTGAGCTATTATAAACAAGGGAGTGAAGGGTTTGGCTGTAAAAAGAAAGGACGTGCAGGACATCGTCAGAGCAATTGGTGGGAAAGAAAATATTGATACTGCAACACATTGTGTTACTCGATTGCGTTTAGTGTTAAAAGATGACAATAAAGTTGATAAAGATGCACTAGATGACAATACGCTTGTCAAAGGCCAATTTAAAGCGGATAACCAATACCAAATTGTTATTGGGCCTGGTACTGTAGACGAAGTATATAAGCAATTTATTCAAGAAACGGGTGTAGAAGAATCGTCAAAAGATGATGCAAAAGCTGCTGCATCGAAGAAAGGTAATCCGTTACAACGACTTATAAAATTATTGGGAGATATTTTTATACCAATTTTACCGGCATTAGTTACAGCGGGTCTTTTAATGGGGATTAATAATTTACTTACCATGAAAGATTTATTTGGTCCTAAACCACTTGTGGAACAGTTTCCACAGTTGGGTGATATATCAAATATTATTAACGTAATTGCAAGTACAGCATTTATCTTCTTACCAGCTTTAATTGGTTGGAGTAGTATGAAAGTGTTTGGTGGTAGTCCTATTTTAGGACTGGTACTAGGACTTATTTTGATGCATCCACAATTAGTTTCACAATACGATATTGCTAAAGGACATATTCCGACATGGAATCTTTTTGATTTAGAAATTAAGCAATTAAATTATCAAGGTCAAGTGTTGCCTGTTTTAATTGCGGCCTATGTCTTATCACTCATTGAGAAAGCATTAAATAAAGTTGTTCATGATTCTATTAAAATGTTGGTTGTTGGTCCAGTAGCGCTACTCGTAACAGGTTTTTTAGCGTTTATTATTATTGGTCCGATTGCACTTGCAGTAGGTACAGGTATAACTGGAGCAGTACAATTTGTCTTTGAACACGCTGGTTGGTTAGGCGGTGCACTTTATGGTTTCTTCTATGCACCACTTGTTATTACGGGATTACACCATATGTTCTTAGCAGTAGATTTCCAATTAATGGGTAGTAAATTAGGTGGTACATATTTATGGCCTATCGTTGCGATTTCTAATATTTGCCAAGGTTCTGCTGCTTTTGGAGCATGGTTTATTTATAAACGACGTAAAATGGTAAAAGAAGAAGGTTTAGCATTAACTTCAAGTGTATCAGCATTTTTAGGTGTTACAGAGCCTGCAATGTTTGGTGTAAACTTACCGTTAAAAGTACCTTTCTTCGCTGCTATTTGTACATCAAGCGTTTTAGGTGCCATTATTGGCGCTAATAAGGTGTTAGGTAGTGTTGGTGTAGGTGGTGTTCCAGCATTCATATCAATCCACAGTGAATTTTGGTTCATTTATATACCAGTCACACTACTTGCTATGGTGATACCAGCTATCTTGACAATCATCTTTGCAAGATTTACAACAATTAAAGCTAAAAAAATGGTGGCAACGCCAGAAGAAACTGTAGCGAAATAATTAATACAATTAAAGACGTTCAAACTTCACATATTAAGTGTTTGAGCGTCTTTAATGCATATTAAACTATAATTAAATGGAAGGTGGCTATCTATGGCACATAAAGATTGGAAGAAATCGGTAGTTTATCAAATTTATCCTAAATCATTTAACGATACTACAGGTAATGGTGAGGGCGATATAAATGGTATTATTGAAAAGTTGGACTATATTCAATATTTAGGCGTCGATTATATTTGGCTGACGCCTGTTTACGAATCTCCAATGAATGATAATGGGTATGATATTAGTAATTATTTAAAAATAAATGAACGCTTTGGTACATTGGAAGATTTTGAAACTTTAATAAGCGAAGCGCATAAGCGTGATTTAAAAGTCATGTTAGATATAGTTATTAATCATACGTCTACAGAACACCAATGGTTTAAAGAAGCGATTAGTTCTAAAGATAATCCTTATCGAGACTATTATTACTTCAAGCCTTCTCAAGATGGCCCTCCAACTAATTGGGAATCTAAGTTTGGTGGAAATGCTTGGCAATATGATGAGAAGACGGATGAATATTATTTACATTTATTTGATGTTACACAAGCAGATTTAAATTGGAATAATGAAAAGGTTAGACAATCTTTATATGAGGTTGTTAATCATTGGATTCAATTTGGTGTAGATGGTTTCCGCTTTGATGTAATTAATCTTATTTCAAAAGGCGAATTTAAAGATTCACCACAAATTGGTAAAGAATTTTATACTGACGGTCCACGTGTACATGAATATCTCCATGAACTTAATCGTCATACATTTGGTGATAAAGATATGATGACGGTAGGAGAAATGTCTTCTACAACAATTGATAATTGTATCAATTATACAAGACCAGATCGACAAGAGTTAAGTAGTGTCTTTAATTTTCATCATTTAAAAGTAGATTATGTCGATGGAGAAAAGTGGTCGAACGCTAAATTAGACTTTTTAAAATTAAAAGAAATATTGATGGATTGGCAAATTGGAATATTTGAAGGTGGAGGATGGAATGCGATTTTCTGGTGTAATCATGATCAGCCACGCGTTGTTTCTCGTTTTGGCGATGATTCTACAGAAGAGAATCGTCAAGCAAGTGCTAAAATGTTGGCAATCGCATTACACATGTTGCAAGGAACACCTTATATCTATCAAGGTGAAGAAATTGGCATGACAGATCCACACTTTGATTCTATTCAACAATATCGGGATGTCGAGTCGCGTAATGCTTACGATAATCTAATGCAACAAGGTATTGATGAAAGTGAAGTTCTAACAATTTTAGGTCAAAAATCACGTGACAATTCTAGAACACCTATTCAATGGACATCAGAGAAACAAGCAGGTTTTACTTCAGGTACGCCATGGATTGATATTCCTAACAATGCAGAACACATTAATGTAGAAGCGGCAATCGAAGATACTACCTCTGTACTACACACGTATCGCGAACTTATCAAATTACGTCATGAACACGATATCATCACATATGGTGATATCGAGCCGATGTATATGGAACATCCACAGTTATTCATTTATCGTCGAAATTATGACAACCAAACGTGGCTAGTCATTGCTAACTTTTCAAAAGAAACAATAAAATTACCTGAAGACCTTTATAGTGAGGGGACGACGATAATTCAAAGCGGTACAATAGAAAATGGTGAAATATCTCCATTTGGTGCAGTAGTGATTAATGTTCAATAAAAGGTAAATAGATTGATGTAATGGAGAAACAAATGGCAACACAAAAATTCATAACAATATATGAACAACTTAAACAACGAATACATGAGGGTGAATACACATACGGACAACAGCTACCTTCAGAACATGAATTATTAACGCTGTACGGAGCGTCACGTGAGACTGTTAGAAAAGCATTGGATTTATTAGCAAATGATGGCATGATTCAAAAAATTAGGGGTAAGGGGTCCGTTGTAATAGATCAAGGTATTACGGAGTTTCCGTTCTCAGAATTGATTAGCTTCAAAGAAGTGCAAGAGGAACTTGGTCTCAAGCATGAAACGGAAGTGCTCATTAACGAATTGGTTAAAGCAAGCTCAGTTCTTCATGTTAAAAAACAATTGAATATTAGTAATGATGATGTACTAATCCATGTAGTACGCACGAGAAACGTCAATCAAAAGGTCAAAATTTTGGATGAAGATTACTTTTTAACTTCAATAGTGTCCAATATTTCGGATTCAGTAGCAAAAGATTCTATATATCATTACTTAGAAACGCAATTAGGATTAGATATCAGTTATTCAAGTAAGTCGATTACCTTTGAGCCTTTTACTGAAAGAGAATATAATGTTTTTGGGAAAATACAACCGCCATATACCGCAACAGTGAGAAGTGTCGTTTATTTAAAAAATACGATGCCATTCCAATACAATGTGTCGAAGCATTTAGCGACAGAGTTTAAATTCCAAGAATTTTCAAGACGACACAAATTATAAGATGAAATTGTACTGGTTTCGATTCATTGAATTACTAATTGAAACTTTACGCTTGCAATCGGAAGAAAGTTTATAGTATTATAAAATGTACCGTGCTAGGTGGGGAGGTAGCGGTTCCCTGTACTCGAAATCCGCTTTATGCGAGACTTAATTCCTTTGTTGAGGGTGTGTTTTTGTGAAGTCTGCCCGAAGCACGTAGTGTTTGAAGATTTCGGTCCTATGCAATATGAACCCATGAATCATGTCAGGTCCTGACGGAAGCAGCATTAAGTGGATCCTCATATGTGCCGTAGGGTAGCCGAGATTTAGCTGTCGACTTCGGTAACGTTTGTGATACACACTCGATTCGAAGGTGCACGGTTTTTAAATTTTTAAAGTAACCGAGACAAATAAAATTTTAAATATAAATTTAAGTGAAGAGTAGGACAGTAATCTTTATGAATTCATTGTTCTGCCCTGGCAAGATTGACTAAAATTAAAAATGCTTGTTATAAGTGTAGTTTTAATTTAGTCAACTACTACCAATATATAATTGTAGCCTGAGACATTGATTTTGTCCCAGGCTCGTTTTTTGTATAGAATATGTATGAATGAGTATAAAATGGGAAAATGGTTTGTTCGAACATAAAATGGGGAACGCTTGGACTAATCAAAGGGGTGTCAATATGCGACTGTTCTTAAGTACATTAACTGAAATGGATTATATTGAAACATTAAATAAGATTGAATCAAGTTACGATGACAAAGGTCAGGGTGTTGGTCAAAAGCAAAGAGAACTCATTTCAAGACTACGCAGAGCATTAAACTATAATTATGAACTTGAAGTGATTGCAAAAAATGAAGCTGGCGATATTATAGGGCACATCATGCTCAGTGAAATTAATTTAAAAGCGGATGACCAACGTTACAAAGCTTTGGAACTAGCTTCTCTTATAGTAGATAAACCATATCGTAATGAGGGATTAGGTAAAGCTTTAGTTCAAGCTGTTGAAGAACGTGCTAAATCTCAACATTATACGACTATTGTTGTGGGATGTTGCCCGGCATATTTCGAAGAAATAGGTTATGAACCGGCGGACAAACATAATATTTTTTCAAAAGAAACCAATCCATCCGCTTTGCGTGTGAAATTCTTATGGGATCAACTGGATGAATACCCCCATGGCATTGTGCAAGATGCTGATATGACTTAATAAATTCATTGAAACTTAGATGATAATGCGTGATATAATGTAGAGTAATTGTTAACGGAGGTGCGGATGTGAATTATCAAGCTTTGTATCGAATGTTTAGACCCCAAAGTTTCCAAGATGTTGTGGGTCAAGAACATGTAACTAAGACGTTACGTAACGCCATTTCCAAAGGTAAACAGTCTCATGCCTATATCTTTAGTGGACCTCGTGGGACTGGTAAAACTAGTATTGCTAAAGTATTTGCTAAAGCGATAAACTGTTTAAATCCTCAAGACGGTGAACCATGTAATGAATGTGCGATTTGTAAAGGCATTACTCAAGGTACGAATGGTGATGTTATCGAAATTGATGCTGCGAGTAATAATGGTGTAGATGAGATTCGGAATATTAGAGATAAAGTGAAGTATGCACCTAGTGAATCGAAATATAAAGTGTATATTATTGACGAGGTACATATGCTAACAACTGGGGCTTTTAATGCGCTATTAAAGACGCTTGAAGAACCACCAGCACACGCCATATTTATCCTTGCTACAACTGAACCACACAAAATCCCGCCTACAATTATTTCGCGTGCACAACGATTTGACTTCAAAGCGATTGGTACTGAACAAATTACTGATCGTTTACGCTTTGTCGCTGAAGAACAACAGTTAGATTATGATAATGAAGCACTTGAGTTTATTGCGAAAGCATCTGAAGGTGGAATGCGAGATGCATTAAGTATCATGGACCAAGCTATCGCATTTGGTGATGAGCACCTTACGCTACAAGACGCATTAGACGTAACAGGTAGTGTAGATGAAGCGGCTTTAAATGAATTATTTAAAGATGTCATTGATGGTAATGTTAAAAATGCATTTACACGCTATCATCAATTTATTTCTGAAGGAAAAGAAGTTAATCGTCTTATAAATGACATGATTTATTTTGTTCGCGATACAATTATGAATAAAACTGTAAATAATCACGCTGAATTTGATGCGTTAATGAATTTTGATTTAGACATGCTCTATCATATGATTGATATTATTAATGATACATTAGTTTCAATACGATTTAGTGTAAATCAAAACGTTCATTTTGAAGTGCTATTAGTGAAAATTGCTGAAATGGTGAAATCACAACCTGATACCGTTACTAATGTAGCAACGACTCAAGTTGCATCCCAACCTAACAACGAAGTGTTATTGCAACGTATGGAACAATTAGAAAATGAACTGAAAACACTTAAAGCACAAGGTATTGCTCAAGCAAGTTCCAAACAACAATCATCACAATCAAACACACGTGGCAAACGTCAGAATAAAGGCACATTTTCAATGACGAATATTGCTAAGGTATTAGACGAAGCAAATAAAGAAGACATTCAATTATTGAAGAAACATTGGCTAGAAGTAGTAGACTATGCGAAAAAGAATGATAAAAAATCATTAGTAAGTTTATTGCAAAACTCAATCCCTGTAGCTGCTAGTGAAAAAAGAGTATTAATTCAGTTTGATGAAGAAATTCACTGTGAAATTGTTAACAGAGATGATGAGAAACGAACTAGCATTGAAAATGTAGTGAGAAATATTATTAATAAGAATGTTGAAGTAGTTGGGGTTCCTTCAGATCAGTGGATGAGAGTACGAACAGAATATATTAATAGTAGAAAGCAGCACGATAAAGAAGAAAATCAAACGCCATCTAATGAAGGAGAAGAACAACAAGACACTGATGTAGCACAGAAAGCACGTGATTTATTTGGAGAAGAAACAGTTCATTTAATAGACGAAGAATAGAATTTATTTTATGAATAGAATGAACTTACTTTAGCTAGCGAATTGTCGAAATGGGTCATGAAACAGAGATACATGACAATAAATATAAACGTATGTATAATAAAATATAAATTAAAAGATAATGTCGATACATTCAAGGAGGAAATGATATTATGCGCGGTGGCGGAAATATGCAACAAATGATGAAACAAATGCAAAAAATGCAAAAGAAAATGGCTCAAGAACAAGAAAAATTAAAAGAAGAACGCATTGTAGGCACAGCTGGTGGTGGCATGGTAGCAGTTACAG
>OJLD01000065.1_pt1 | contig 9175 bp, 7 predicted proteins | sample 1596881 | NCBI WGS metagenome assembly OJLD01 (sample SAMEA3904695, study PRJEB24821) | metagenome | biome: Builtin; feature: hospital; material: surface | place: USA | collected 2013-08-16
ATGTGTATAAGAGACAGGGCTTATGGATCGAAATGTAAACTTAACTAAGGGTGATATCACTTCTTCTCTTTTAAAATTATCAATACCACTAGCCTTAACTGCTTTTATCCAGATTACCTACGGTTTTGTAGATATGTTTTTTATAGGACGCTTAGGTTCTAACGCCCTTGCAGGTGTTGGACTTGCAGGATTTTTGATATGGATTGCAAATTCTATTACTATGATACCCAAAGTTGGTATGGGGGTTTTTGCTTCACAAGCTTTTGGAAGAGAGAACAAGAAAGAAACAGTTAGAGTTCTAAACAATGGTTATATTTTAACTATTATACTAGCCATTATATATACTTTAATACTACTTATTTTTAGAAATTTATATGTTGGGTTTTTTAAATTATCAGATGTTGCTAGCCAAGATGCTAAAGATTATATATTCATATTAGCTTTAGGCATAACATTTTTCTTTATAAACCCAGTTCTTTCTCAAAGTTTTCAATCTTTAGGAAACTCTTTAACACCTTTTAAGATCAATTCAATTGGTCTTATAGCAAATATTATCCTAGATCCAATTTTGATTTTTGGATGGGGTCCTATACCTAGACTTGAGGTTAAAGGTGCAGCCATAGCTACGGTACTGGCTCAAATTATTGTTAGTGTAATATTTGTAGTTAGAATTATTAGAAAGAATGAACTTCTAAAGAATTCCATAAGTTCTTGGGATCTTAGAGTAGAATGGATGAGTCAAATATTTAAGCTAGGACTTCCATCTGCCTTGATGAATGCTTATATGGCCTTTGTTAGCATGATGCTAAATAAGTTTATGGCAGGATTTGGGGAAGCAGCGGTGGCTGCCTACTCTGTAGGTAGTCAGCTTGAATCTATAACGTGGAATACTACAGAAGGTCTGCAAATAGGTATAGCTGCAATGGTTGGGCAGAATTATGGTGCCAAATTTCTTGATAGGGTACATGAAGTTATCAAAAAGTCCTTTAAGATAGTATTTTTTATAGGTGCTATATCCATGCTAGTTTTATTTATCTTTAGATATCAGCTGATAAGAATATTTGTCCCAAGCGATCCAGAGACAATAAAGCTTGGAGCCTTATATCTTGCTATTTTATCTGTTTCTCAAATATTTATGGCAGTAGAAATTGGACTTACAGGAGCTTTTAATGGTATGGGAGATACCAAGATTCCAGCAAGGATAGCTATAATATTAAATACTATGAGAATCCCATTCTCTTTAATGTTTATGCCGATATTTGGAGTGGCAGGAGTGTGGATTGCTATGACATTAACTTCTGTGTTTAAGGGAATATTTAATATGATATTAATGAAAAAGAGAGTGAGAAAAGAACTTTTATAATAAGTTGGTATTATTAAAAAATAGCTGAGTACTTTAAGTTACTTAGCTATTTTTTTGTGGAGATTTTACTAAAATTTTATCTAAACTTTACATATATATAAATTTTGTAAACAATATATAAAGTATTTTTACAAAATTTATAAAAAAACTTCAAATACATTGATAATCAAAGACTTAGATATTTTACAATTGTATAATATCTAGTTTACAATTATCATCTAATATCTAATAATGAATGCGATTTTTTGACAAGCTTATTTAAATTATGGAAATAAGAGACTAATATTTATTTTGAAATTAATTAAGCATTCAAAAATTTTTAGTTATAAGGAGACTAGATGAGTAACATTAAACTCGAGAACATCTATAAGGATTATATTGAAGGAGAGCACGTAGTTCGTGATTTTAATCTTGATATAAAGGATGGTGAGTTTATAGTACTGGTTGGTCCTAGCGGTTGTGGAAAATCTACAACACTTAGGATGATTGCTGGCCTGGAAGATATTACATCTGGTAAATTATATTTTGAAGAAAAGCTAATGAATGATGTCCATCCTAAGGATCGTGATATAGCTATGGTTTTTCAAAACTACGCTCTATATCCACATATGTCTGTGGCAGAAAATATGGGTTTTGGTTTAAGAATGCAAAATATGAGCCAAGATGAGATTAATCAAAGGGTAGATAAAACTGCTAGTATTATTGGGCTTACCGAATATCTTGATAGACTTCCAAAAGAACTATCAGGAGGGCAAAGGCAAAGAGTAGCTTTAGGTCGTGCTATATCAAGAAATCCTAAGGTATTTTTAATGGATGAACCACTAAGCAATTTAGATGCTAAACTTAGAGTCCAAACTAGATCTGAAATATCAAATATTTCTAAGGAATTTGGTAATACTACTATTTATGTAACTCATGATCAGGTTGAGGCTATGACCATGGCTGATAGAATTGTTTTGATGCGTGATGGTATTATACAACAAGTTTCAACACCTAAGGATATATACTTATATCCTAATAATGTTTTTGTCGCAGGCTTTATGGGATCACCTGCTATGAATTTCATTCCTGTGAAAGTAACAGAGAAGGGATTAGAGACTAAGACAAGCCTACTAAAGATAAGTGATGTTATGCTAAATGGTCTTGCTTTAAGGGGTTATATGGGCAAGGAGATTATTTTTGGTATAAGGCCTGAGAATCTGTATCTTTCTAAGGATGTTGGTGAAAATGATAGATATGTTAAATTTGATACCAAAGTAAGACTTGCAGAAATGCTAGGATCAGAAACATTGATTCATTTCTTAATCGATAATATTAATATCATTGCAAAAGTAAATACTCTTGATGATTTTGATAGAAATCAAGATATTACCCTTGCTTATGATTTAGATTTTGTAAATTTATTCGATAGGCAAACTACAGAAAGAATTACCTTAGATAGCAAAAAAGATTATAAGCATTTTATAGGAAAGGAGGAAAGAGATAGTGGAAAACACCAATCCGACTATGAAAAATCACGTAGATCAAACTCAAATAATAGCTCAGTCGAGCATTATAAGTCAGCTAAGCTCAGCTAGTTTTGGTCAAGAAGCTTATGATCCTAACTTTAAGCCTATAAAAAAGACGTTTTTTCAAAAAATAGCAAAGTATAAGACTTTTTACTTAATGCTTTTACCAGCTTTAGTGTTTTTTATATTATTTTCTTACTGGCCAATGACAGGAAATATCTTAGCCTTTAGAAAATTTAGTTTTAGTTCTGGTATGTATGGCAAGGGCTGGGTAGGTCTTCAATATTTTAGAGAGTTTTTTGCTGATAGGCAAACGCCAACATATATCAAAAATACTCTTATAATATCAGCAATTAAGCTATTTATTTATTTACCTTTTCCAATAATACTTGCTCTAATCTTTAACGAAATTTCAAATACTAAGCATAGATCTGCTTTCCAATCAATAACATATCTACCATATTTCATATCCTGGGTAGTTGTAATTGGTATGTTAAATAAACTTTTTGCACCAAATACTGGTCTTATTAATGTAATGCTTAAAGGTATTGGAGTAAGTGATGGATCTAAGTTCTATCTTATGGATAATAAATTTTTCTATCCTGCAGTATTTGGAACATATCTATGGAAAAATGTCGGTTGGGATTCGATAATATATTATGCAGCAATAATGGGTATATCACCTTCATTGTATGAGGCTGCAGCTATTGATGGAGCAAATAGATTAAAGCAAACAAGGCATGTAACTCTTCCTGGTATATCAAGAACAATTATGATACTATTTATAATTTCTCTTGGGGGCATACTTTCAGCAGGTTTTGACCAAGTATATTTAATGCAAAATCCAGGAAACTATAAGGTATCAGAGATAATTGATACATATATAGTAAAGACAGGACTAGAAAAAGCAAGATATGGCCCAGCAACAGCAGTTGGTCTTATCCAAGGACTTGTAGGATTGTTACTGACAGTGATTGTAAACAAAATCGCAGATAAATTTGGCGAAAATTCTTTATGGTAAAAGGAGACATAATGAATATTAAAAAAACTTTTAGCAAGGCTATCATTATGGCAATGAGTCTTGTAGCGTTGACAGCTTGTGGAAATTCCAAAGATTCAAATACAGATACTGATAAAAATCAGACCACACAAACAGAAACTACAAATGAAGATAAAAATGACAAAGAAGCTGGTAAAAGCAAAGAAAGTACAGATGATAATACTGATAAGCCAGATACTTGGATAGCAGATAGAGAAATAAAACTTCTAGTATTTGAATCAGCAGGAGATGCTGGAGAGGATACTATCAGCCCAGAAATAGCTCAATATATCAAAGATAGAACTGGCATTACTTTAACTATAGAATCTGTATCAAATGAAGACTCTTATGAGGCTCTTGCAGCTGGACTTTCTTCAGGAGATCTACCAGATGCAGTAGCATTTTATTTAGATAATTCAGGCAGACCAGAGTTTCCTCTACTTCTAAAAGCAAGTAATGAAGGTATGTTTGCTGATATATCTGAAGAACTTAAAAATTCTAAAGTCTATGGAAAATATTTTGAAGATGGATATTTACCAAAAGATACGAAAGATAATATCATGATGAGAGATGATCAAGATGGAGCAACATATCTAGTTCATATGTCCATTAATAGAAAAGAAGCTGATCCAGGTCGTAAGACAATCGGTGGTATGTATATGAGAAAAGATATAGCAGAAGATCTTGGTGTAAAGACAGATGATATAAAAACTACAGAAGATATGCAAAAGCTTCTTGAAAAAATTAAAAAGGGAGATTACAAGGATAAAAATGGTAACCCTGTAGTGCCACTTGGACCAACATCTTGGGGTGGATCTGATAGACCTTGGCCATATAGAGATATGGTTTGGGAAGGTGAAGGTGCCCAAAAATTCTTAAAAGATGGGGATAAAGTAAAACACGAATGCATGACAGATTATGCAGAAAAAAGAGTAGCTAAAGTTCGTAAGTGGATTGATGAAGGTCTTATGGATCCAGAGTACTATACCATGGAAGAAACACGTGCCCAAGAGGGGATCCAAAATGGATCATTTGCTATAGTAGCTGACTCTCATAATTACAGACCAGAGATTGCAAATGGTGAATGGATTCCACTAGGAGATCTTAAAAGAGCAGATGGTTCAGATAATATGGTAATGGCATACAAGTCAGGTTATACAGGTTGGGCAATTCCATCAACTACAAAAAATCCGGAAGAAGTTGTAAAATTTGCTGATTGGATGGCTTCTAAAGAAGGTAAATTACTTTATTTCTATGGACTAGAAGGTAAACACTACGATATGGTAGAGGGCAAACCAGTTCCTAAAAAAGAATTAGTTAAAGAAGCAGAAGAGAACCCAGATGAGGCTATCAAAGAAGGCTTTAGAGGAGTAAGAGCATTCTGGGGTGAGCACTTTGCTTATACAGATATGGATAACTATGAAGACTTTGGTGAAGAATCCTGGGGCGATAGCGTAAGAGATGAAGGCGGCAATGAAGCTCAAAAAATCATTGAAGAATACAATTATGATGAAAAATATAAAAACAAAGAAGTTATAGATGGTCTTTATCCAAGAGCTTACTTATTTGAATTTGAGGGAGAAGATGGCAATTTATCTCAAGCTCTTGATGATTGGAATGATGCGTTATTAAAAGCTTATTATGCAAAAAGTGATGAAGAAGCAAAAGCACTACTAGACCAAGCTCGTACTGGTCTAGAAGAAGCAGGAATAGATGATTTCTGTAAATTCCTAGAAGATAAAGAAAAAGACGGAGATACAATATTCTATTAATTATAAATTTGTATTTAGATTAATGAGAATATAAAAATATAGGTATACTAGACCAGTGGATAGGGCGTAGGTGTAGCGGAGACCCCTATTTCCCTTTCCATAAACACCCATATACCCATTTCACCCCCTCCGCCTCGGTAGGGCCAATGAGTAGTAGAATTTCAATTCACGAATTCTATTTTATTAAATAAGTGATATTAAATTTTGAATTTTTTTAAAATTTAATATTGCTAGATAATCAATAAAATTTATATAGTATTCTCCGGAGATTTCCGGAGAATTGTTTTTATAAGGGAGGATTATGAAAAGTACAACAAAACCAATGCAATCTAGCAAATGGTCACAAATCATATTTTATATCGTATTGATACTTATGTCCCTTGCAATTATTTTGCCATTTTTACACATATTAGCTTTAGCTTTTAACTCTGGTAAGGATGCTGCTACAGGTGGGATTACATTTTTCCCAAGAAAGCCTACAACTGAAAATTTTCATGAAGTATTCAAACAAAAAAATCTAGTAAATGGTTTTTTTATATCAGTATTTAGGACAGTTATTGGTACTGTTGCAGGAGTATTTTTGATGAGTATGGCAGCTTGGGCTCTTACAATTCCTGATTTACCAGGCAGAAGTAAAATTACATTTTTTATATTTTTTACTATGTTATTTAGTGGGGGAACCATTCCTTATTATTTGGTGCTTAGCCAGCTTAATCTAACCAATACCATATGGGTTTATGTTATTCCATCTTTATATAGCGTGACTAATATTTTACTTTTAAGGTCTGCTTTCCAGCAAGTACCTATGAGTTTGGTAGAGGCGGCAAGAATCGATGGTATGAAAGAATTTAGGATATTTACTGATATGGTTTTGCCAATGAGTAAGCCAACCCTTGCAACTGTTACACTTTTTACAGCTGTAGGACATTGGAATGACTGGTTTGCTGGAAGCTTTTATGTTAGAAATCAAAAGCTAAAACCACTGGCAACATTACTTCAAGATATGCTTACCCGTCAACAAGGTTTAGCAGATGTGCTTGCTAAAAACTCGGGGGCAGCCTATCAACAACTTGATAAGGTACAAATAACAGGGGATTCGCTTCAAATGGCTACTATTATAGTTGTAATATTACCTATAGTAATTATGTATCCATTTATACAAAAATATTTTGTTCAAGGTATAACTATAGGATCTGTTAAGGAGTAGGCAATGGAATTTAAAAATAATACATTTAAAATAGTGCAATTTACCGATACTCATTTTGGAAACTTACCACACCATAAGGATGATTTAAGAACATTTGATCTAATTGATAAGATTTTGAAATTAGAAAAGCCAGATTTAATAATCCATACAGGAGATATAATGTGGTCTGATGGAGTTAAAGATTCTGATAAGGTATTTACCATTGCTATGGAGCATTTTGATAAACATAATATTCCACTAGCCATAACCTTTGGCAATCACGACTCAGAAGAAGGCATAAGCCGCTCTGAACTTCGTGAAATTTATGAAAATACCATTACTAATAAACCAGTTAAGGAAGACTCCTTTATAATAGATGATAAAGAGTCCTATGTAATTTGCCTAAAAGATAAGGGAGAGGATATTGCAATTCTATACTTTATAGATTCTGGTGCTGATGATAAATTTGGCTATGGAACATATGAGTGGGATAGTCCAGAGCAGGTGGAATGGTTTAGAAAGACTTCTGCTAGATATAAAAAAGGTGATGGGATAAAAAGAGGCATAGTTTTCCAACACATTCCCGTCCCAGAATATTGGCAAAGTATGGGAAATATCATTTCTGGAGTCCAAGAAGAAACAAATGAAGCAATATCAGCTCCTAAAATTAATACTGGATTATTTGCTAATATGTTGCTTAATGGGGAGACTTGGGGAATGATAGTGGGCCATGATCATGAAAATAATTTTGATAGTACACTATTTGGTATCCACTTAGCCTATGCTAATTCATCAGGCTATCAAGCTTATGGAGACGTTACTAAAGGCGCTACTGTTATTGAAATAAGCAAAGATCCATTTGAAATAAAAACTAGAAATATTCAGATTAATGAGAAAAAATAAATTATTTACGAGCCAATATAAAGAATTGTTTTTACCTCTTATTGTAGAGCAATTATTTTTAACGCTTATAGGAAATTTCAATGTTTTTCTATTCTCACTCTTTAACGATCAAATGGTAGCAGCAATTGGTATATCAGATCAACTTTTGAATATATTTGCTATGATTACAAATATAGTTGTACTTGGAGCAAGCATATTAATCATTCAAAATGCCGACAAGTCACGAATAGAGTATGTGAAATCAATCCTAAAGGAATCTGTAATATTAAATCTTATCATAGCATTATTAATAGTATTAAGTGTATTTTTATTTAACAAAAATTTACTGCAATTAATGCAAACACCTAAAGAACTATTGGATGAAACTTCTATATACATTAGAGTAGTCTCGTTAAGCATAGTCTTCTTAGCAATGACTTCGTTGATGCTTGCAAGTTTACGTGCTTTTGGCTATGTAAAAAATGCGGTGAGTGTTTCTGTCTTAAATACCGTACTTGTAATAATAGGAAATAGTCTAATAGTTATTCTAAATCTGGGAGGTATATCTTATATAGCAGTTGCAACGCTTTTGGCAAGACTTTTGGGAATGATAATAACTTTTCTTACATTAAAAAAGAATATTCCAGAATTATTTATAATAGATAAACCCTTTAAGAAGCTTCCTCTAAAAAAGGAAATACTATCACTAGGAATACCTTCTGCTATGGAACAAATCTCCTATAACTTTAGTCAGACCATTATAACAGCAATTATAGCATCCTTAGGAACAATAGCGGTAAGCTCAAAAATCTATACTCAAACTATAACTTCATTTATATTTTCAATAGGAGTTGCGGCAGGAGTTTCTGGTAACCTTATTATTGGAAATCTTTATAGAGAAAAAAACTTTGAAAAGATCGAAGATTTTGGGATTATGAATACAAATAAGATTAGTTTAATAGCAGCGGGAATTAACTTGATATTAGCTTTGCTTGGGAATTATATAGTAAAGATTTTTACAACTAATCCAGATATTATGGAAATAGTTAGAAACTTGCTGTTTTTTCAAATATTATTAGACCCGATGAGAGTTTCCAATGAAATACTGGTTAATAGTTTAAATGTATTAAAAGATGTAAAATATCCTGTTATGGTAGGAATTATTACAACTTACGCTTTAGTAATTCCTTTGTCGTATCTTGCGGTAAATAAGCTTGGTATGGGTCTTCAATCAGTATGGATAGTTTTTATAATTGATGAAAGCCTTAGAAGATTACTATTTACAAAAAGGTTTAAGTCTGGAAAGTGGATAAAATTGAATGAGGTGGAAGATGGACAGAAAATTTAAAAATTTAGCACATATAGTATTTGAAAAAATATATTATTATCTGATAATGTCTTTGATGTATGTAGTATCAATAATAG
>OJLD01000068.1_pt1 | contig 9031 bp, 6 predicted proteins | sample 1596881 | NCBI WGS metagenome assembly OJLD01 (sample SAMEA3904695, study PRJEB24821) | metagenome | biome: Builtin; feature: hospital; material: surface | place: USA | collected 2013-08-16
TAAACAAGAAATAATCGATAAATATATAGTTTTAACAGAATACCAAAAACATGATATTCAATCACAGTTTGGCATAGATGATAATAAAATAGATGTCATACCTCATTTTGTCAGCATAGCGCAATCGAATCGTCGAGATGAGGTTGAAGATCAATTTTGCTTTATTGGTAGATTGGCTCAAGAAAAACAAATTGATCATATTATTAAAGCGTTTGATATTTATTTGAAAAAAGGTTATTCATCTAAGTTGCTTGTATATGGAAAAGATAAAGAGGGTAATTTAAACACATTGAAGCAATTGGTTAAAACACTTCAACTTGAAGATAAAGTAATATTCAAAGGACACACTAATCATCCTAAAGAAGTCTTTTCAAAAGTGATAGCTTCATTATTGACAAGTCGGTATGAAGACTTTGGGTTATCGATTATGGAAAGTATTAACTATGGTTGCCCTGTTATCTCATATAACGTTCGTTATGGACCGAGTGAGTTAATTACTAATCATGAAAATGGTATACTTGTGAAAAAAGATGACATCGAAGGGTTTGCGGATGCAATGGAAATGGCTAGAAATATTCATTTCAAAGATGTAAAATTAAGTGAAAAATTTAGTGTAGAACAAGCATCAAACAATTATCAATCACTCATCGATGACGTTACACATGCGGAGAATAAATAGAAAAATTGGAGAGAAATATATTGAATAAATTATCGATTATTATTACGTATTTTAATAATGAAGATTATATTAGTGAGTGTATTCACAGTTTAAAAAGCCAGAGAAATCAAGATTTTGACATTATTGTTGTCGATGATGGTTCAACTGATCGCTCAACAGAAATCTTACAAGAAGCATTAAAATCATATGATAAAGACGTTCACTTCATTCAATTGCAAGAGAATACTGGACACGCACATGCACGAAATGTAGCTTTGGAACAAGCACATGGTCAATACGTACTATTCCTAGATGCCGATGATCAATTGGCCTCATATGCTGTTGATTACTATCTTCAACATGTGAATGGTTTAGATACACTGATTGCACCAATTCATAAATTTAGAAGTCAACGACCACAGTATGTAGATAAAGATAAAGTACGTTTGCAATATGCTTCTCATCAAAAAAGTCCAAATGCAATTTTGAGAAAAGAATCAGCATGTAATATTCTATTTAAAAATGCCATTATTAAAGCGCATCAGATTCAATTTAATGAATCATTAGATATTTATGCAGATACGTCATTTGTGCTTGAGTATTTAAAATATGCGGAGCGTTTTGTTAGAATTACCAACTTCCCATTCTATTATCGTGGTGAGGTATACGATCCATTTTATGGTAATACATTAAGTGATCAAGATTTTACAAATAAATTTGAAGATCATGTTAATAGTTTCTTTGATGCTATGCAAAGAACGAATGATAAGCGAATTAAAAATTTCCTCATTCAACGAATGAAAAATGAAATTAAAAGTGGATTTGATCCTGCACTTAGAGATATAAAATCTCGATATGTGTCACTTGAAGATGCGCTTATTAAAATTGTTAAAGCTTTAAAATGGAACATCCTAAAAGATGGGAAAGTATTATACAATTTAGAAATATTATTCTTATCAATGGATGATGTTGAAAATGCCAAATATGTTAATGACTTACGAAATAAAACACGTTTAGTTAAAAATATTGTGTTAAATAGCAAGATGAAAGAACGTTCAAAATATCAACTGAGTGATAATGAAGACTTAGTTGACCCGAATACAATTGTATTTGAAGCGTTTGGTGGTAAAAATTATAGCGATAGTCCTAAATATATTTATGAATACATGCAAAAACATTATCCTCATTTAAATTATATTTGGGTCTTTTCAAAACCAGAAAATAACAATATTCCAGGTAATGCTACTAAAGTGAAAAAAGGATCTCAAGCTTATTATGATGCCTATGCTAAAGCGAAATATTGGGTTACAAACGCTAGATTACCTTTATATTTAAATAAAAAAGAGAATCAAATGTATATCCAAACTTGGCACGGAACACCATTAAAACGTTTAGCTAATGATATGAAAGTGGTTAGAATGCCTGGCACGACAACTGCAAACTATAAGAAGAACTTCTATGCTGAAGCATCACGTTGGGATCGTTTAGTATCACCAAATAGATACTCTTCTGATATTTTTAAATCAGCATTTTGGATGGATGAAGACCGTATATGGGAGATTGGTTATCCGAGAAATGATGTATTAGTTAACCGTCAAAATGACACTGAATATATTGAACAAATTAAGCGTGACTTGAATTTACCTGCAGATAAGAAAGTTATCATGTATGCTCCAACTTGGAGAGACGATGAGTTTGTGAAAAAGGGACAATACTTATTTGATTTGAAAATTAATTTAGCTAATCTTCAAAAAGAAATAGGAGATGAGTATGTCATCTTATTAAGAATGCATTATCTAATTGCGAATGCTTTAGATTTACATGGATATGATGACTTTGCGATTGATGTATCAAATTATAATGACATTTCGGAATTATACTTAATTTCTGATGCATTAGTTTACTGATTATTCTTCTGTTATGTTTGACTTTGGTATCTTGAAGCGTCCACAATTTTTCTTTGCATACGATATCGAAAAATATGATAAAGGACTTCGTGGTTTCTATATGGATTACATGAACGACCTACCAGGTGAAATTATTACAGACGAGTTTAAATTAGCTGAAGAGTTAAAACAAATTGATCAACATAAAGTGAAATATCAAGATAAGATAGAATCATTTTATAATGATTTTTGTTCTATAGAAAATGGAAAAGCATCTCAATATATTGGTGATTATATTTATAAAGATATTGAGAAAAAATCATAATTAAATTGAAAGTAGAAAGCACTAGAGCAGTAAATTTAACTCTAGTGCTTTCTATTGTACTATTTAAAAAATCTTTATTTTCTCGAACATTACCTCATGGTATAATTAAAAATATATTATTAACAGAACTTTTGGGGTTAATTAGTGAATAAAGTACGGTTCTGTTGTATAGACATGCTATGATATTAATGGCAAAAAAATTAATCAGGTAGGTGCCTTATGTTTTTATTGGTTAACATCATTGGGTTACTTGCATTTTTGGGAATTGCAGTTTTATTTTCAAGAGATCGCAAAAACATCCAATGGAAATCTATTTTAATTCTTGTAGTATTAAACTTGTTTTTAGCATGGTTCTTCGTCTATTTCCAAATCGGGAGAACGATTGTAGAAGGATTAGCTTCAGCAATTGCATGGGTAATTCAATCAGCGCATACTGGAACAGGCTTTGCATTCAGCAGTTTCACTAGCGGTAAACAGATGGATATGGCGATTAGCGCACTCTTCCCAATTCTGCTTGTAGTACCATTATTTGACGTATTAATGTATTTCAATATTTTACCTAAAATTATAGGTGGTATTGGTTGGGTGCTAGCGAAAATTACGCGTCAGCCTAAATTTGAATCATTCTTTGGCATCGAAATGATGTTCTTAGGTAATACTGAAGCTTTAGCTGTATCAAACGAACAATTGAAACGTATGAATGAAATGCGTGTATTAACAGTGGCTATGATGTCAATGAGTTCAATCTCTGGAGCTATTGTTGGTGCATACGTTCAAATGATACCGGGTGATCTCGTATTAACTGCGATACCACTAAATATTATCAACGCGATAATTGTTTCTTCAATTTTGAATCCGGTTAGTGTTGAAGAACAAGAAGACATCATTTATAGCATCAAAAATAATGAAACGGTAAAACGTCAACCTTTCTTCTCATTTTTAGGTGATTCTGTACTTAATGCAGGTAAATTAGTATTAATCATTATTGCATTTGTAATTAGTTTTGTTGCTTTAGCAGACTTAATTGATCGCTTTATAAACTTAATTACAGGTCTAGTTGGTGGATGGATAGGCGTAAAAGGTAGTTTCGGTTTAAATCAAATTTTAGGTTTATTCATGTATCCATTTGCACTTTTACTTGGTTTGCCATGGGGAGAAGCATGGATTGTTGCTCAACAAATGGCTAAGAAGATTGTTACTAATGAATTTGTAGTTATGGGTGAAATTAGTAAAGTCGTTGATTCATATAGCCCTCACAGAAGAGCTGTTATTTCAACATTCTTAGTTTCATTTGCTAACTTCTCTACAATCGGAATGATTGTCGGAACATTAAAAGGGATTGTCGATCAAAAAACATCAGATTTTGTATCTAAATACGTACCTATGATGTTATTAGCAGGTATATTAGTATCATTACTTACTGCAGCGTTTGTCGGATTATTTGCTTGGTAAGAAGATACATAACATGTTTATCAATTAAAAAGAATCGTGGAGCAGTATTCAATTTGAATTTCGTTCCACGATTTTTTTAATAATTTCAGTAGATTTTAATTAACATGATAAAAACCAAGTATGTAGGGTGAGGAGACACCCTATATACTTGGTTTTTATGGGAAATGAATATTAATGTACTTGTAACGGTAAGGACTAGGTACTGTCACAGTACTTCGAGCAAAATTTGTTTTGTTACTATAAACAACACAAAGGAGATAACTTCTCTTATTAAGAAGTTATACACATTATAGCAAATGTAATTGGCGAAGTAAACAAAAAATTCAGAAAATTTATATTTGTTTTTAAATTAGTTCACTTATTCATGGTGAAATAGAAATATACCTTGAAAATGATATAGATATAGACTATTTATGAAATGCATATTGTAGCTTCACTAGTGATTGTGATAACCTTTTTAATGATATTACATTAAAAGGGGTTGGTGTATGTGAATAAAAATATTAAAGATTTACTTTTAGTTATACTAGGCTCTTTCATATTTTCAGCTGGGGTTAATGCATTCATTATCTCAGGTAATTTAGGAGAAGGTGGCGTAACAGGTATAGCCATCGTATTATATTATGCGTTTCACATTTCTCCAGCCATCACGAACTTTGTAGCAAATGCGCTACTGATCATTGTAGGGTATAAATTTTTAAGTAAGAAAAGTATGTTATTAACTATTGTGGCAACTGTACTTATCTCAGTGTTTTTAAGTTTAACTGAGTCTTGGCACGTCGAAACTGGAAATGTCATCATTAACGCTATATTTGGTGGCTCTTGTGTTGGGTTAGGCATTGGTATTATTGTTTTAGCTGGTGGTACAACTGCAGGGACAACGATACTAGCACAAATTGCTAATAAATATTTAGATGTAAGTACTGCATATGCGTTATTGTTTTTTGATTTGATTGTAGTACTCATATCATTAACAGTATTACCATTGCAAATGGCCTTAGTAACAGTTATCTCATTGTATATAGGTACGAAGGTTATGGAATATGTTATAGAAGGTTTAAATACTAAAAAAGCAATGACGATTATTTCAAGTAAGCCTGACCAAGTAGCTAAAGCAATAGATGAACAAGTTGGTCGAGGCCTTACTATATTAGATGGTCGAGGCTATTATAGTCGTGAAGAAAAAGACGTATTATATGTTGTTGTTGCAAAAACACAAGTGTCTCGAGCTAAGAAAATTATACGTAAGATTGATAATCAAGCCTTTTTAGTTGTGCATGATGTGAGAGATGTATATGGCAATGGCTTTTTAGTGGATGAATAATGAGAATGAATAAGGTTAGGTGTTTCAATATATTGGTGAAAGTGTTATGACGACATCAATTAATGAAATACCTAACCTTTGCTTTGTCGATTACAAATAGTCAGTTATTTACAAAGATGTTATAATACATCTATTGACTATGATAATTATTATCAATTGACAAACTCAATCGTATATAAAGTTATTTATTATGAAAGTAGGGAAAGCATGAATCGTTTAAAAGCGCAACAAGTGGAAATTGGATATGGGGATCATTCGATTATTAACAATTTAGATGTAGAAATACCTGATGGCAAGGTTACGTCTATCATTGGGCCTAATGGTTGTGGGAAATCTACATTATTAAAAGCATTGTCACGCTTATTAACAATCAAAAATGGTGAAATTCAATTAGATGGTCAAAATATTCATACGCAATCAACTAAAGAAATTGCTAAAAAAATTGCTATATTACCACAAACACCAGAAGTAGCAGATGGTCTTACAGTAGGAGAATTAGTATCTTATGGTCGTTTTCCACATCAAAAAGGGTTCGGCCGTCTATCTGCTGAAGATAAAAAAGAGATTGATTGGGCTTTAAATGTTACTGGCACATCTGAATTTAGACATCGTTCTATTAATGATTTAAGTGGTGGTCAGCGTCAACTAGTTTGGATTGCAATGGCATTGGCTCAAAAAACAGACATTATTTTCCTAGATGAACCCACAACATATTTAGATATCTCACATCAATTAGAAATTTTAGAATTAGTTCAACAATTAAATAAAGAACAAGGTTGTACCATTATTATGGTCTTACACGACATTAACCAGGCTATTCGTTTTTCTGATCATCTTATCGCAATGAAGAAAGGTGAAATCATTGCTTGTGGCGCTACTGAAGACGTGTTGACTAAAGATATTCTAGAAAAAGTGTTTAATATCGATGTCGTACTTAGTACGGACCCTCGTACAGGTAAACCACTGTTAGTGACATATGACTTATTCGAACGTAATTATTCATAATATATAGATAAACTAAGAAAAAGGAATTTTTATCATGATGGAGAAAGATAAAAAAGTAAACATAGGTTTTATTGGCTATATTATTTTAGTCTTTGTGTTGTTAATAAGCGCATTGCTTGTATCTATCTTGATAGGTGAAGCGAAAATTAGTTTTTCAACTATTATGGATGCTATTTTTCATTATAATCCTAAAAATCAACAACATAATATTATTAGTGAGATACGTATACCGCGTGATTTAGGTGCGGTATTAGTTGGAATGGCATTATCAGTTGCTGGTGCTGTTATTCAAGGCGTAACTAAAAACGGACTTGCAGATCCAAGTTTAATTGGTTTAAACTCTGGGGCTTCATTTGCATTGGCGTTAACATTTGCTTTTTATCCGGCAGCACCATTCTTAATGCTCATGTGTGCAGGGTTTTTAGGTGCGATGTTGGGTGGCTTTATTGTCTTAACGATAGGTCGCTCTAGACGTGATGGCTTCAATCCTATGAGAATCATTTTAGCAGGTGCTGCTGTAAGTGCACTTTTAACAGCTTTGAGTCAAGGTATTGCTTTAACATTTAAGTTGAATCAAACACTTACTTTCTGGACTGCTGGCGGTGTTTCAGGTACGACTTGGAAACAACTTATGTGGAGCGGACCTGTTATTATCATTGCTATTATTATCATCATAGCAATGAGTAAACAATTAACGATTTTAAATTTAGGAGAGACACTTGCTAAAGGCTTGGGTCAAAATATCACGTTGATTCGTGGAGTAAGTTTATTCTTAACTATGATATTAGCGGGGGTAGCCGTTTCAATGGTAGGACAAATTGCCTTTGTTGGCTTGATGGTACCTCACATTGTCAGATTCTTAGTAGGTACAGACTATTCAAAGATATTACCATTAACAGCTTTAACAGGCGGTTTACTTATGATTTTAGCTGATACTGTAGCACGAATATTAGGTGAAGCGCCAGTGGGAGCGATTATTTCATTTATCGGCGTGCCTTACTTCTTATACTTAGTTAAAAGAGGAGGACGCACAATATGATTCATCCTAAATTAAGACGAAAACAAATCGTTACTTTAGTAATTTTTTCAATATTATTATTAGCCGCATGTACATGGAGTGTGTCTTCAGGAGAATATAAAATTCCGGTTGATCATTTTTTTAAGACGCTCATAGGTCAAGGTGAATATTATGATCAATTAATCTTAATGGAATTTCGTTTCCCAAGAATGTTAATTACTATTTTAGCAGGTGCTGCGTTAAGTTTAAGTGGCGCTATTATTCAAAGTGTCACTAAGAATCCAATTGCGGAGCCAGGTATTTTAGGTATTAATGCTGGCGGTGGTTTCGCAATAGCATTATTTATTTCAATAGGACAAATTAACCCTGATAATTTTGTGTATGTGTTACCAGTGATTAGTGTCATTGGTGGTGTAGCTACTGCAATTGTTATCTTTTTATTTAGTGTGAATAAGAAAGATGGCATTACACCTTCAAGTATGGTGCTAATTGGTGTAGGCATGCAGACAGCCTTATATGGTGGTTCTATTACGCTTATGTCTAAATTTAATGAAGATCAGTCAGAATTTATAGCTACTTGGTTTGGTGGTAATATTTGGGGCGATGACTGGACATTTGTCATTGCAACTATTCCATGGCTAATCATTATAATTCCATTTCTATTATATAAATCTAATGTATTGAATTTAATTAATACACATGAACACATTGCTAAAGGTCTCGGTGTTAAGATTGAAAAAGAACGTGTAGTTCTATTCTTTATTGCTGTTGTTTTATCATCAATTGCCGTGGCTGTTGTAGGTGCTATTGCATTTATTGGTTTAATGGGGCCACATATTGCAAAATCAATTATTGGGCCACGTCATCAACTCTTTTTACCAATTTCAATTATCGTAGGTGCTTTCTTACTCGTTTTATCAGATACTATTGGTAAAGTCATCCTTGAACCGACAGGGGTACCTGCTGGTATTGTAGTTGCTATTATAGGCGCACCTTATTTCATTTATTTAATGTATAAATCTAAGAGTATTTAAAAATTGATGAATTAAATAGTAATACTGAAGTATAAAATATATGCAAGACATAATTTCTAATTAGTTAAATATTAAACTTTTTACGATTATAGTAATCTTCGTGGGAGTGGACAGACCTTAGTAGTGAATTTTACGCTGAAATTCTCTGTGTTTGAATAAGGATAAATTCTGTTCCATTTCCACTTTTTTATTAAAGTCGATTTATATGTAAATGATAGCGCATACATTGTGCTTGATTTATAATTAAATTGATAGGCCAAAGGAGGAAGTTGCATATGAAAAAGCTAATAAAACAAAAGGAAAACTTTTTAAAAGATATGTTAGACGGC
>OJLD01000069.1_pt1 | contig 8902 bp, 9 predicted proteins | sample 1596881 | NCBI WGS metagenome assembly OJLD01 (sample SAMEA3904695, study PRJEB24821) | metagenome | biome: Builtin; feature: hospital; material: surface | place: USA | collected 2013-08-16
TGGGCTCGGAGATGTGTATAAGAGACAGACTTATCATAGAGCTTCTCAATGAGATAAATAAAAATGGCAATCTTGAGTTTCAAAAGATTAAATACCATGCTGATATGTTGGAGCGAGAAAACAAGGATGTCATCAAGCAAGCCCTTGATGACTCAATAATAACAACTGCGACGGGCAAACCTATAAAACCAAAGACATTAGGACAACAGTCCTATATAGATAAAATTAAAAATAACGATGTAGTATTTGGTATAGGTCCTGCAGGTACTGGTAAGACTTACCTTGCTGTAGCTATGGCTGTCAGAAGTTTTAAGCAAGGTGAAGTAAATAGGATCATCCTAACCCGACCGGCAGTGGAAGCTGGAGAAAGCCTAGGATTTTTGCCAGGGGATTTGCAAGATAAAGTAGACCCATATTTACGTCCACTTTATGACGGACTTTTTGAAATATTAGGATTTGAAACTTATCAAGGTCTTTTAGAAAAAGGCATGATAGAAGTGGCTCCCCTTGCATATATGAGAGGTAGAACACTTGATAATGCTTTTGTTATCCTAGATGAAGCTCAAAATACTACAAGTGAACAAATGAAGATGTTTTTGACCCGTCTGGGCTATGGATCAAAAGCTATTATAACAGGAGATAAAACTCAGGTAGACCTTCCTCGTGGCAAAAATAGTGGGTTAAAGACAGCAGAACGCATACTAAAGAGTGTAAAAGGAATAGGGTTTCAAAACTTCACATCAATAGATGTAGTAAGACACCCACTAGTGCAAAGAATTATAGATGCCTACGATAAAGAGGATGCTAAAATGGAGCTAAAAATAAAAGAAGAACAAAAGTAGGGCGTAGGGCGGTGTAGTTTAGCTGACTTTATGTTGATTTCTAACAGTTTCATAGCATAGAAAAAAGAACAGGAAAAAATTATGAATCTCATTATAACAAATCAAACAGACCAAGATATAAATATGGATGATAAGTTAGAAGACGTTATTACTACAGTTCTTGAAACAGAAGGACTTTCTTTGAATTATGAAGTTTCTATTAGCTTTGTAGATAAGGATGAGATTCACAGATTAAATAAATATTACAGGAAAGTAGATAGGCCAACAGATGTCCTATCTTTTCCTATGGATGAGGACTTTTTTATAGAGGGTGTGGACACAATGCTAGGTGATATAGTGATTTGCATGGATGTAGCGAAAGATCAAGCAAAAGATTTTGGTCACAGCCTAGACCGTGAAATAATGTATCTTACAGCTCATTCTTGCTTGCATCTTTTAGGGTATGATCACATGGAAGATGATGAAAAAGTAAAAATGCGCGCCCGAGAAAAAGAAGTTATGAAAAGCTTGGGAGTCTTTAAAAATGAGTGAGAAAGACCAGAGAGAAATTCTTAAAGAAGAAATCAAAGTAGAAGTCCTTGAAGAGCGGAAAAGAGAACAAGCAAAAAAGGAAGAGGCAGAGCAAAAGCTCCATGACCGAAACTTTGAAAAAGAAGAGCTTAGTCATGGACAAAAGTTCCTAAAAGGTTTTGATTATGCCTATGAAGGGCTGGTATGGGCTATTAATCATGAAAAAAATATGAAATTTCATATGTTTGCCCTAGCTATACTCCTAGTTGCTTCTTTATTTTTTAACCTATCTAGGGTAGAGATGATTACCCTAGTTTTTGCTGTTTGCTTTGTCCTAGCTTTTGAGCTTATTAATACATCAGTGGAGCAAGCAGTAAATTTAGCAAGCAAGGGTAAATACTCATCATTTGCCAAGGCAAGTAAGGATCTTGCGGCAGCAGCTACTTTTATAGCAGCTCTCAATGCACTTTTTGTAGCATACCTAATATTTTTTGATAAATTTATAGATTTTTACAATTCAGTTATTGTAAGGATAGTTCGAAGACCAAGCCATCTTGCCATTATAACACTATCTCTAGTAATAGTAGTAACTATATTTTTAAAGGGTGTCTTTTATGAAGGACATGGAACTGCCTTTAAGGGTGGCTTTGTAAGTGGTCATACATCTATAGCCTTTGGCATAGCTACAATTGGTATGTTTTTGACTACTGATCCATTAATTAGACTTATGCTAATAGGACTAGCACTAATAGTTGCAGAAAGCAGATATGAAGCAAATATTCACTCAATGGCAGAAATAATTAGAGGAGCCATCCTTGGTACATCCATGGCAATGGCAATATTTGGTATATTTTCATGAATGAAATCGAACAATTAATTAATATAGCTTTAGAAAATAAGAAAAATTCATACTCGCCTTATTCTCATTTTAGAGTATCCTGTGTTGTAAAGACTGGAACAGGTTCTATTTATAAGGGAGTAAATATAGAAAACGCCGCTTATTCTCCATGTATATGTGCAGAAAGATCTGCCATGAGCGCAGCGATAAGTGCAGGAGAAATAGAATTTACCCACATAGTTATAAATGGAGATAGTCATGATACTTTTCCATGTGGGGTTTGTAGGCAATTTATAAGAGAATTTGCCGATAAGAATACACAGATTGTAATAGCAAATGCAGTTGATGACTATAGAATATTCACCATCGATGAGCTTTTGCCACATAGTTTTAGTAACGAGGATTTAAAAGAGATATGAAATCAGGATTTATATCAGTAGTAGGGAGAGCTAACGTTGGTAAATCAACTCTTATGGAGAAAATTCTTAGAGAAAAGATTTCCATAATTTCAAACAAGCCACAGACTACTAGAGATAAGATACAGATAATTTATAATGACGAAGATAGTCAGATTATTTTTATAGATACGCCAGGTATTCAAACTCCTAAAAATAAACTACAAGAAAAATTATTTGAGTTTAGTGAGGATAGTCTTAAGGAATCTGACATAGTAACATTTGTTATAGACAATTCGCTAGAAATAGGTAGACTCGATAATGAAATTATAGAAATGTTAAAGGGCATTCATGTTCCAAAAATATTGCTTATAAATAAAACTGACCTTTTAAGTGAAGAAGAATTTGAAACTATAAAAGAAAAGTTTGAAGCAATGAATATGTTTGAAGCTATAATTGGTATATCTGCTCTAGAAGAAACTAATATTGATAATTATATTGAGCAGATAAAATCAATGCTTGATGTGGGTCCAGCTTACTATGATAGGGATATGATAACTGATAAGAGCGAACGCTTTATAGTGTCAGAGATTATAAGAGAAAAAGCTCTTAACAATCTTTCTTATGAAGTTCCTCATGGTATAGCAGTTAGAATAGATAATTTTAAAGAACGTGATAATAAAAAATTAATAGACATAGATGCCACAATTATAGTCGAGAAAAATTCACATAAAGAAATTGTAATTGGCAAGGGTGGATCTATGGTAAAGAAAATAGGTATAGAAGCTCGCAAAGAAATTGAAAAATTCCTAGATAGCAAGGTCAATCTCAAGCTTTGGGTAAAAGTCGAAAAGGACTGGCGCAAAAAAGAAAAACTGGTGGATAGGTTTGGCTACAAATGATCTCTCAGATGTATGTGGCTTTGTTTTAAGAGAATTTCCTTATAAAGAAACAAGCAAGATTATAGAGATATTTACAGCTGACTTTGGAAGGATATCAATCCTTGCCAAAGGAGCTCTTAGTAAAAAAAGCAAAACTCTTGGGGTTACCCAAAGATTTGTGAAAGCTTCCTATAATTTCTGTCTCTTATACACATCTCCGAGCCCACGATCTTACGGCAAGTCAAACAAAAATTTTGATATTATCCTCTATAAATCAGCCATTGCAGATTTACTTTTAAGAACAATTGATCAGATCCAATCTGAGACGATTTTTAAGCTGCTTGACAATACATTTGAAGCCTTTGAAAATGCAGATTGCAATCAAATTAATATATTTTTGGCATTTTTATTAAAATATATCTCATTTTCAGGTTTTAAACCAAACTTAAATTCTTGCAGTATATGTGGAAAAAGGCTAAGTTATAAAGAGGTGTTTTTCTCACCTTATGAGTCATCAATAATTTGTGATGATGACAAAAATTTGATACGTGATAAAATTTTCCTAAATAAGGAAGAATTTACCTACCTAAAAAAGCTCCTCTATACAAAATCAGAGGACTTAGCTGGTATAGAAAAGCCAGCAGGCTATAAAAAGATAGCAATTTTAATAATTGATTACACCCTAAAAAACCTTGAAATAACTAGGTTTTCATCTATTGATTGGGTGTATAGAAATGTTAGTGAAAGGAATTAACATGTTGTATTTTGAAGATTTAATACTAAAATTAGAAGAGTATTGGAAAGAACAAGGTTGCTCAGTCATGTTCCCTTATGATATAGAAAAAGGAGCAGGAACTATGAACCCAAATACTTTCCTAAGAGCACTAGGACCAGAACCTTGGTCAGTAGTATATGTAGAACCATCTCGTAGACCTGCAGATGGTCGTTACGGTGAAAATCCAAATAGACTCTACCAACACCATCAATTACAAGTTCTACTTAAACCAAGCCCAGATAATATCCAAGATTTATATCTACATTGTTTAGAAACAATTGGTATTGATCCAAAAGAACACGATATAAGATTTGTAGAAGATAATTGGGAATCACCAACACTAGGTGCTTGGGGACTTGGTTGGGAAGTATGGTTAGACGGTATGGAAATTACTCAATTCACTTATTTCCAACAAGTAGGAGGCATCAACTGCGAGATTGAAAGTGGAGAGATCACTATAGGTCTTGAAAGAATTTGTATGTACCTTCAAAATGTTGATAATGTTTACGATATAAAATGGTCAGAGAATCTCACGTATGGAGATGTATTTAAGATTCCAGAATACGAAAACTCAAAGTATTCATTCGAAGATGCAGACAATGATACACTCATGCACTTGTTTGATCTATACGAAAAAGAAGCAAATAGACTCATAGACTTAGACTTAGTTTATCCAGCCTATGATAATGTACTCAAAACCAGCCATGCTTTTAATACACTTGATGCCAAAGGGGCTATTTCAGTTTCTGAGAGAAGCCACTATATAAAAAGAGTGCGTGATGTAAGTAGCAAGGTTGCGAAAAATTATTTAGCAAAAAGAGAAGAGCTAGGATACCCTCTTCTAAGAAAGGATAATGATGAGTAGATACTTATTAGAAATCGGAGTAGAAGAGATACCTTCAGATTATATTGAGGCTACTAAAACCCAATTAAAAGATAAATTTAAAAAATTAATAGATGATAATAAACTTACTGTAGATGAGATTAGAGTAGAATCAACTCCTCGTAGATTTGCAATATTTTTAGAGAATATCAATGCAGGTGAGTCTGATGAGCTAATCTCTATAAAAGGACCTAGTGCAGCTATAGCTTATGATGAAAATGGAAATCCTAATAAACCACTTTTAGGATTTTTAAGAGGTCAAGGAGCAGAGTTATCAGATGTAGTAGTAAAGGAATTCAATGGGTCTGATTATATATTTATAGAAAAAAAAGAAGAGAGCAAATCCGTAGAAGAAGTTCTAAGAGAAAATGTATATGATCTAGTAAAATCAATATCATTTAATAGGTCTATGCGCTGTGGAGCCAAATCCATCCGTTGGGCAAGACCTATCAGATATTTTGTATCAATCCTAGATGATAAAGTCTTAGATTTTGATGCAGAAGGTATCAGCGTAGGCAATATTACAAAAGGACATAGAAGTCTTGGTAGTGATCATATAGAAATATCAACTATAGATGAATATGAAGATAAACTTCGTGAAAATTATGTAATACTATCTAGTAAAGAACGACGTGATTTAATTATACGTGGTCTTAATAAGATAAATATGGAAAAGGGTGGAGAGTTCATGAAAGATGAAGACCTCCTTCATGAAGTAGTAAATATAGTAGAATACCCTACAGTGCTTGCTGGAAATATCGACGAGAAGTATTTGGAACTTCCAAAAGAAGTAATCATTACACCTATGAAAGACCACCAAAGGTATTTTCCAGTCCTAGATGAGAAGACAGGTCATTTGTTACCATACTTCTTACTGGTACGTAATGGCGATGATAACCATAGCGAAAATGTAGTTTCAGGTAATAAAAAAGTACTAGTAGCAAGACTCGAAGACGCTAAGTTCTTCTATGATATTGATACAGCAAGACCACTCGAATCATATGTAGAAGAGCTTAAGAATTTAACATTCTTTGAAGGTCTTGGCGATATGTACCAAAAAACTCAAAGACTTATGGATCTTACAGCTAAGTACCAACAACAACTTAACTTAGGTGAGGATATCAAAGAAGATTTAAAAAGAGCAGCTTACCTTTCTAAGGCAGATCTTGTAACAAAGATGGTAATAGAATTTACAGAGCTTGAAGGAACTATGGGTAGGATATATGCCAAAGAATCTGGCGAATCAGATAGAGTCGCAACAGCTATAGAAGAACAATATTTTCCAAACTCAGCAGGTGGAGCTCTACCAAAATCTATTACAGGTATAGTTTTATCCATAGCAGATAAGATAGATTCTATAGTAGGACTTTATGCTATAGAAAGGTATGTAACCGGTAGCCAAGATCCATTTGGTTTACGTCGTAGAGCATTAGGTCTTATTAATATTATCCTTAAAAACAATATTGACGTAGACCTTAAAAACCTAATTAACGACTCACTTATAGTCTATACAGAAAAAAATGGCTTGCCATTTGACTATGATACAACTATGGAAAAATCAATAGAATTCATTAAAGATAGACTTAGAAACTTACTTATAGATGATGGCTATAGATATGATGTAGTTAATTCTGTAATTAATTCAGATGATACAAATATATTAAGGATAGCACAAAGAGTAGCAGCAGTAAGCGATTTTGTAGAAGATAATGATGACACATTAAGTTATTTTACAAGGATAAATAACCTAGCTAGGGATAGATCTCTTACAGAAATAAATCCAGATTTATTAGAAAATGATATAGAAAGAAACTTCTATGAGACTATTAAGAGTCTAGAAGAGAAGCCTTTCCAAAATAGCGAAGATTACAGAAATGAGCTAAAACTGATAGCACAAACCCAAAATGTGGGTAATGATTATTTAGATAATACAATGATAAATGTAGAAGATGAGGCTGTCAAAAACAATAGACTTGCTATGTTAAATACTATTTCAAATAGAATAAGTAGAGTATTTGATATTAGCCAAATAGTCAGATAAGCTAGAAAGGAATTATGATGGGAGAAACATTAACAATTGTAATTATAAGTGATTCGACAGGTGAAACTGCTGATGCCTATCTAAAATCAGTTACAACCCAATTTCCAGATTTGCCAATTAGGGTAGTAAGACATCCAGAAGTGCGAAATATGGAACAAGTAGATGAGATATTTTTAACTATACCTAGCTACTCTATCATAGTTCCAACAATGGCTGATAAAGAAATATCTGATTACATTTGTAAGCTTGCAGATGAAAATCATATAGAGGTTCTATCAATCCTTGAGTATGGACTTGATGTATTTGAAAAAGTAACAGACAAAAAAGCTGTTAGAAAGCCAGGGTTAATCCGTACTCTTTCCCAAGAATATTTCAGTATGATTGAGGCGATAGAATTTGCTATTCAATACGATGATGGCAAAGATCCTAGAGGATTTTTAAAATCAGATATAGTACTTTTGGGAGTTAGCAGAACTAGCAAAACGCCTACAACTATGATACTTGCAACTAAGAACTATAAAGTAAGTAATCTACCGCTTGTACCAGAATCTAGAATGCCACGAGAGATTTTTGAGGTAGATCCAGATAGAATAATAGGTCTTATCATAGATCCAGAAAAACTTGTAGATATAAGAGCGGATAGGAGCAAGGAATTAGGCTTAATTGGAGATTCTATTTACTATAATGATGCAAGAATCAATAGAGAGTTAGAATATGCTAAAGAAGTCTATAAAGATCTAGATTGCAAGGTTATAGATGTAACCAACAACACTATTGAACAAACAGCCACAGATATCATCGAATATTATAAAGCAAAATTCGGCGATGAATAAGAAACAGGAGAAAAGATGAGTTTAAACAAAATTATTGTACTAAATTTTGGTGGACAAACCGATCAACTTATCGTAAGACGTGTACGTGAACTAGGAGTTTATGCAGAACTTCACCCATGCGATGTTGATATCGATAGCTTAGATTTAGAAGGATTAGCTGGAATCATTCTAACAGGTGGGCCACAATCAGTAAACGACAAAGATTCTTTAAGAGCAGATAGCAAAATATTTGAACTAGGAGTACCAATATTAGGTATTTGCTATGGTTTGCAATATATCAATAACTACTATGGTGGACAAATCGAAACACCCAAAAATGGAGAATACGGCAAGACACCACTTTTAGTAGATAAAAATAGCGAGATATTTAAAGAAGTTCCACAAGAATCAACAATTTGGATGAATCATAGAGATAGAGTAAGCAAGCTTGCTGATGGTTTTAAGAAAACAGCTTGGACACTTCACTGTCCAGTAGCAGGTATGGAAAACAAAGAGAAAAACATCTATGCAGTACAATTCCACCCAGAAGTTGTTCACTCAGAATACGGTAAAGAAATGATAGCAAGTTTTGTTCTTGGTATTTGTAAAGCAGAAAAAACATGGAAGATGGATGACTTTGCAGATAAAATTATAGCAGAAATCAAAGAAAAGTACGCTGGGGAAAAAATGATATGCGCCTTATCAGGCGGAGTAGATTCATCTGTAGCAGCAACTATAGTTTCTAAGGCCATAGGAGATAATCTTCAATGTATTTTTGTAGATCATGGTTTACTACGTAAAAACGAAGCAGATGAAGTTATGGAAACTTATAAAAATTTAGGACTTAAAGTCAAAAAAGTAGACGCAAGTAAAGAATTTTTAGACCTGTCTCTTATACACATCTGACGCTGCCGACGATCTACTC
>OJLD01000078.1_pt1 | contig 8575 bp, 8 predicted proteins | sample 1596881 | NCBI WGS metagenome assembly OJLD01 (sample SAMEA3904695, study PRJEB24821) | metagenome | biome: Builtin; feature: hospital; material: surface | place: USA | collected 2013-08-16
CATTAGGGAAGTCCGCATCCAGCATGCGCGTGGTGGTCTCGCGATTATCCGCGTGCAGGCCAAAGAGGCCATCGGCACCAATATTGTCATCGGTGCCCACAGCGATTTCCACTGGGATATTCAGGTGCGGATCCAAGGAACGACCGGTTTCCTGCAGGGTCTTCGCAGGCACCAAGAGTTTCGCTTCTACATCCGGCGACTTCGGCTCCCATTCCAAGGTGCGCATGGCCAGGCGGAAGCGGTCCGTTGCCGTCATCTCAATGTCCTTGCCACGGATATCCATGTGCACACCGGTGAGCATGGGCAAGGTGTCATCCTTGCCGGCCGCAGCGGCGACCTGATGGATGGCCTCGACGAAGAGCTGTGGCTGGATGGTGCCGGTAACCTCCGGCAGGATCGGGAGCTGCGGGTAATCATCCAGCGGGATCAGCGGCAGCTCAAAACGGGAAGAACCACAAGTAACCAGGGCCTTGGAATCTACCTGGGAGATCTCCACTTCCTTATTGGGCAGGGAAGCGACGATGTCAGAGAGGAGCTTGCCCGCTACCGCGATCTGTCCGGGTTCATCCACCATTCCGGCGATTCGGACGCGGGTGGACACCTCGTAATCGAAGCCAGTGAACTCAAGACCATTGTCATCCGCGGTGATCAGCATCGCGCGGAGGACAGGCTGGGTGACCTTGGACGGCAGGCTACGAGCAACCCACGCTACGGCGTTGGCAAGGTCATCTTTGGCCACGCGAAATGACACGGCTTCATCCATGGTGCGAAGAGCTCCTCTGCGGCAAGTAGGAAATTTGTTACTTACAAAAGACTGGCTTCCAATTTACCGCATCGGGCGCGGTGCGCCACAACGTGTAATTCCATCTTTGCCTGGCCGATCCGCGCCTGGCCGAAGGCAGGCCGGGCCGAATTCCACACACCCTCTTTCTTCTATACAGATCAGAGAAATAATTTAGTAGTAGTAATAAGCGCTGTGGGATCTGTGGGTAACTAGGTAAATGACAAGTTCAGGACACAGATCCGGGGTGTGCCAATTCTTGTGATCTTGCTGTGATCAATCGGGGCGAAATGTGGACAACTAACGGGATCGCCGTTTTATCCACAGGTTTTGTCATTTGATCACCGATCTACACACAGCGCTGATCACAGGGTGGTTCTCCCAGCATAGAGCCTGTGGAATTTAAAACTGTGAGTAAGATCTATGAATTACAAAGGTGGAATTACACAAGTGTGAATAACGCTGTGGATAACTCTTTTCCCAGTTAAGAGAGTACTTTTCGCGGACCTTCTGGGTTCTTTGTGGAATTACACGAAGGTGTAGGCGGCTGTGTGGACGGTTTGAACCAGGTTTCGGCGTCTTAGTCAAGAATCTCTGATCTGGTAGTTCTGGTCTCACCTTTAAGTAGTGCGAGCAGAATCCCCGAAGTGACAAAGGGCAGACAAAAGCGCCCTCCTTTATATAAGGAAGGCGCTGTAGAAAAGGTGGCGAGATCTAGGCGCGACCGCGATTCTTGATGCGCTGGGTAAGCGCCTGGATCTCGTCGTAAGTATTGCGCTTTTCAGTCATCTCTTTGCGGATCTTGCGATCCGCGTAAATGACGGTGGTGTGGTCCTTGCCGCCGAACTGTTCACCGATCTTGGGAAGGGATAGCTCGGTAAGTTCGCGGCACAGATACATAGCCAACTGGCGTGCATGCGCCACCGCACGCTTCTTGCCAGCGCCGCGCAGAGTTTCTACATCAATATCGAAGAATTCTGCGGTGACCTCCATGATCGAGGTAGCGGTGATTTGCCTATCGGCGGAATCTGGGGCCAAATCGCGCAACGCGATTTCTGCCATCTCCACGTTGATTGGCTCATTCACCAAGGAAGAATAGGCCGAAACGCGGATCAGTGCGCCTTCGAGCTCACGAATAGATGACTCAAAACGAGAGGCAATGAGCTCAAGCACGGAGCGATCCACTTCGGTGCCGTCATTGGCCGCCTTCTTCATCAAAATCGCGATACGCGTTTCTAGATCTGGCGGCTGAATATCGGTGATAAGACCGCCTTCAAAGCGGGTGCGGAGGCGATCTTCCAGCGTGGTTAGCTGCTTCGGTGGGCGGTCCGAAGACAAAATGATCTGCTTATTGGCTTGGTGCAGCGCATTGAAAGTATGGAAGAACTCTTCCTGGGTGGATTCTTTGCCTTCCAAGAACTGGATGTCATCGACCATCAAAATGTCGAGATTGCGGTAGCGCCGCTTGAATGATTCCTGACGGTCATCGCGCAGGGAATTAATATAGTCATTCGTGAATTCTTCCGAAGACACATACTTCACGCGCAGACCCGGATGCAGTACCTGGGCGTAATTGCCGGCGGCATGCAAAAGGTGCGTTTTACCCAGACCAGAGCCACCCCAGATAAATAGTGGGTTGTACGCACGGGCGGGATTCTCGGCCACAGCCACGGCGGCACCATTGGCAAAACGATTCGAAGAACCGATCACGAAGCTATCGAAGGTGTGCTTCGGATTGAGGGAAGTTTCACGGTTGGGATCGTGCGCCGGGGCCTCGCGCGGGATGCGGGCAGAATTGGTGGCAGCACCGGAGAAATTTCCCGCGGATTCTGCCTGCTGTTGGTTATAGTGCTGGGCCAGCTCATCCAGGCTTGCAGGGGCGTGACTCGACTGCCAATTGTTCTGGGAAGGGGCCTGCTGTGCAGCGGCATCCGTTTGCTGCGGGCGCGGAATGTAGTTCTGGGTAGACTCCGTGTTCTGCGGCGGTTGCTGTTGTTGAGGGGGCGTTGGCTGTGGTGCAGGGTCCGTGGCCGGCGGCTGTGGCTCTTGCGGGGTGGCAAGGGTAACCGCAAAGGAACACGGCCGGCCTAGGTGGCGGGTTAATGCCTTGGCAATGTGCTCGCCCAACTCATTTTCGACCACATTTTTGGCATCCAGGTTTTCGGCGGCAACGAGGGTGTAGCCTTCGACCATCATGATGGGGCGAACCAGTTGGAGGTAAAGGCGCTGTGAGTGCGAAAAACTGGGGACCTCGGAATTGGGTTGCTCGGATTGTGCGAGCAGGTCATCAACGACCGCGCGCCAAACGGCATGCAGGTTCGCTTGTGGGTCAGTCACAACAGGCTACCTTTGTGGAATTTAGTCGGGGACGGGTGGACATTGAATAACAATTTTCACTGCGGATTCCACCGTGGTTTTCACATCGGTTTTTATCGAGTCACCTCGATCTCCACAGAGTTATCCACAGGTGTGGATGAAATAGTTATTCACAGCTTAGTTCATGACTGTGGATAACTCTTCATTGGTCAGTTTGTATCCCTATGCTGCGGAAACTACAAAAGTCTCAAGCGTTGATTTAGAGTTATCCACATGACCGGTTGGGCTGTGGAATTTGATTCTTCTGTTCTACCGCCGAAACGGCGGGTGTGTCTAGCGAGAAAAATTCACCACCCGGGTGTGGGTTGGGGTGGGTCTTACTGCGTGATGGATTAGGTGCAGTAAGAGCGCAGAATCTGGCCCTCTAGCTGCAGGAAAAAACATTTATGTAATTTCGGGTGTACCCGGGTGTCGATTTGTTCCCAGCGGCAGAAATCACGTAATCTGGCATGGTCTATTGCAACAAAGAGTTGCGCGTGAAAGTGACAGCGTCACCTCGCACCGGCTGGGCCCGTCGGCTCGCCGTGCACCGGAGAGACTGTGATGCGTCAGGTTCATGGAATCTATTCATCAGTGGGCGTGCCGCTGCATTGCGGTGGTATGCCTACGCACAACTTCAAGGAGAATTAACGTGGCAAAGGGTAAGCGCACGTTCCAGCCGAACAACCGTCGTCGTGCTCGCAAGCACGGCTTCCGCACCCGCATGAGCACCCGTGCAGGTCGCGCCATTGTTGCAGCTCGTCGCAAGAAGGGCCGCGCAAAGCTGACTGCATAAGTTATGCTTCCAGCCCAGCACAAGCTCACGTCGCCGACGCAATTTCGGCGCACGATGAAGGGTAGTCGCCGGGCGGGCACTCGTACGGTCGTCGTGCATGCGCGCGACAACGCAGGTACGGACAAGGCAGCCGATATCGCCGCCACTGGGCCGCGATTTGGGCTGATTGTTTCTAAAGCCGTCGGGAATGCAGTGGTTCGCCACCGCACCTCCCGGCGGCTTCGCCATGTGTGTATGACATTCATTCCCAAGCTGCCCGCCAGCGTGGACGTTGTCATCCGTGCCTTGCCCGCTAGCGCCACTGCTAGCAGTGAGCAATTAGAAAAAGATCTTGCCAAAGCACTGCGTAAGCAATGGGATATCTAAATTCCCGCGGGGAGGAAATTCCCCCAGCCAGAGGATTGGCCAAACCAATGGTCAAAGTGGTTCGTTTCTACCAAAAACATGTCTCTGGCCTTAAAATGGTATCGACCTGTCGGTTCGAGCCGACATGCAGTGCTTATGCCCTAGAGGCGCTTTCTCAACACGGCGCAATCAAGGGTACGGCGATGGCAATAGCCAGGGTCTGCAAATGCGGCCCCTGGCATCCGGGCGGATTCGATCCGGTCCCGGGTACCAACAACAATTGAGGATTAAACACTCGTGCTTAATTTCATTTACTGGCCAATTTCGGCCGTTTTGTGGTTCTGGCACTGGCTGCTGTCCCTCGTAATGGACCCTGCCTGGGGCATTACCTGGATTCTGGCCATTGTGCTGCTGACCTGGACGCTTAAGGCACTAATGGTCAAGCCGACCATTAGCCAGATTCGTTCCTCGCGCAAGATGCAGGAAATCCAGCCTAAGGTGCAGGAAATCCGCGCGAAGTACGGTAATGACCAAACCAAGGCCGCGCAGGAAATGCAGAAGGTCTACAAGGAGTCCGGCGTTCGTCCGATGGCCGGCTGCCTGCCGGTCTTCGTGCAGATTCCAATGTTCGTTGGTTTGTTCCACGTGCTGCGCTCCTTCGACCGCACCGTTGCGGTAGCCGGTGGCTTTGGCCACCCCAGTGGCGACCCAATGTCCATTGAGGATAACGCCAATACCGCGAACTACATCTTTAAGCCGGACCTGGTCCAGCAGTTCTTGGATGCCAAGATTTTCGATGTCCCGTTGGTGACCAACCTGCGCTTGAACTCGCCGATTGTGGAGGGTGTTACTACCAGCCAGGCCGCCGTCATCATCGTTCCGATGATCGCCATCATTGCGGTCATGACGCACTTCAACGCCCGCATGAGCCTCAACCGCCAGGAAAAGCGCCGTGCTGCTGGCAAGACCCAAGCACCGCAGGGCCAGAACGCGGAAATGATGCAGCAGCAAATGGCCATGATGTCCAAGATGATGCTGTGGGTCATGCCGGCCATGCTGGTCTTCTCCGGCTCCATCTGGCCGATTGGTTTGCTGTTCTACATGATGGCCAATACGGTCTGGACCTTCTTCCAAACCCGCATCGTCTATGCCAAGATGGACCGCGAGGAAGAAGAAGAGGAAGCCGCTAAGGTTGAGGCCAAGCGCACTTCCGCGCCTAAGCCGGGTGCCCGCAAGAAGGACAACCGCACCAAGAAACAGCGCAAAAACAAATAAACACGGAGGAGAACCCCATCGTGTCCGAGATGGACCCGTCAGTAGTATTCGGCTCCCGCTTGCCCCTCGCGCAGGCTTACCATGATTCGCTCGCTACAGACGGGTCCACTCGTGGTTTTATAGGCCCCCGTGAGGTGCCACGTCTGTGGGACAGGCATATTATTAACTGCGCCGTCGTCAAGCAGGCAATCCCAGAGGGCGCCACGGTTATCGACGTCGGCTCGGGTGCCGGGCTGCCCGGCATTCCGCTGGCCATTGCGCGCCCGGACCTGCAGATCACCCTGATCGAGCCGCTGCTCAAGCGCTATAACTACCTCAACGAGGTCGTAGAAGAGCTGGGCCTAGACAACGTGACGGTCCTGCGTGGCCGTGCCGAGGAAGGCCCGATTAAAAAGGCCGTGGCGGGCGCAGACGTGGTCGTCGGCAGCGTCAGATGTGTATAAGAGACAGGGAAAGGCCGAGGTCAGCACCATCGAGGGAACCACGATCATTCGTGTCCCGCGCGTGAACTAAAGTAGACGGCATGACTAATCCGCGCCTTATCACCATTGCTAACCAGAAAGGCGGCGTAGGCAAAACCACCTCCGCCGCCAACTTGGCCGCAGCGCTAGCCACAGAGGGCAAAAAAGTGCTGGTGATCGATCTTGACCCGCAGGGAAACGCCTCCACGGCCATGGGCGCGGAACATAATTCCGGCACCGATTCCAGCTATGAGGTGCTCCTTGGGGACTGCACCGCCGAGAAGGCCATGCAGCCCTCCTCGCACAACGAGAACCTCTTCTGCATCCCCGCCACCATTGATCTAGCTGGCGCGGAGATTGAAATGGTCTCCTTGGTACGCCGTGAATTTCGGCTCTATGACGCCCTGCATAATGGCTTCCTTGAAGAGCATGGTTTTGAATATGTCTTCATTGATTGCCCTCCATCACTTGGATTGCTCACCATCAATGCGATGACCTGCGCTGAAGAGGTCATCATCCCGATTCAATGCGAGTATTATGCGCTGGAGGGCGTGGGCCAGCTGCTGGGCAATATCTCCATGATTCGCGAGCACCTCAACGAGGATCTGCATATCTCCGCCGTGCTGTTGACCATGTATGACGCCCGCACGCGCTTGGCCGAGGACGTGGCCGATAACGTCCGCGAACAGTTTGGCGCCGTGGTGCTGGCCAATGTTATCCCGCGCTCCGTGCGCGTTTCCGAGGCACCGGGGTACGGTACTACGGTTATTGATTACGCTCCCTCGTCCACCGGTGCCCGCGCCTACCTTGCGGCGGCGCGCGAGCTTAACCGGCGTGGCGATTACCGCCCGCACCCGACCACCGGGGCGATTGGCGTGAGCCCAGAGATTTACGCGGAATTGGAAGGATAGGAACTCATGGCAGAACAGAAGCAAGGCGGCCTTGGCAAAGGACTCGCCGCACTCATCCCGTCTGGTCCTGATGCCCCTACCCGCAAGCCGCGCCTGGGAGATTCCGCGGCGGATATTATTTTGGGTAATTCCACCCCGCAGCCGGGCCGGAAGGGCGGCGAAGGCAAGCGCGTAAAGGGCGCTCCCACCATTCAACAGGGTTCTGGATCCACGTCCTCCAAGAAGCGCCAGGCCACCCCGGCTCCTATCGGTGCGACCTACCGTGAGATTTCCATTGGGGATATCATCCCCAACCCGAAGCAGCCGCGCACGGTCTTCGACGAGGATGAACTCGGTGAACTCGTCCACTCGATCCGCGAATTTGGTCTGTTGCAGCCCGTGGTCGTTCGTCCTTCCGAGGAAGGTGGCTTCGAGCTCATTATGGGTGAGCGGCGTTGGCGCGCTTCCTCCAAGGCGGGCCTGGCCACGATTCCGGCCATCGTGCGCGATACCAAGGATGACAACCTGCTGCGCGATGCTCTGCTGGAGAATATTCACCGCGTACAGCTCAACCCCTTGGAAGAAGCGCACGCCTACCAGCAGCTGCTGGAAGAATTCGGTGTTACCCAGAACGAGCTGGCGGACCGCATTGGCCGTTCGCGCCCACAGGTGACCAATATGCTGCGCCTGCTCAAGCTGCCGGTAGAGGTTCAAAAGCGCGTAGCTGCTGGTACCTTATCTGCCGGCCACGCGCGTGCCCTATTGTCCTTGGACGACACCGAGGCCATGGAATACATTGCCAACCGCATCATCGCGGAGGGCCTGTCCGTACGCGCGACCGAGGAGGCAGTCACCCTCTACAAGCGCGATGGTAAGCCGGCCGAATCCAAGAAGAAGCAGCCGGCACCGCAGCCGCAGTACTTTACCGATTCCGCTGAGCGGCTGTCCGACCGCTTTGATACCAAGGTCACCGTGACCATGGGCAAGCGCAAGGGCAAGATGGTCGTGGAATTTGGTGACCAAGAAGATTTCGAGCGCATCATGACGCTCATTGAGGGCCAGCACTAAACCGGGGCGATGATCCTCGAGCCGGTACGCGAAGGCGCGCGCATTCACCGCCAGGCCGCGCGCAGCATTTTTTGGGAGCTGGAGGCTTCCGTGGTCGATCCCGCCTTTGAAAAGGAAGCGTGGCTGGCCACTACCCTGCTCTCCTTTGGTCAGTGTGGCTTTACTGTGGGTGAGGACGCCACCATTCTCTTTTGTTCCCGCGAGGATGCTGCCGGCGCCGCCAAGCTTCCCACCGCCCCCATTTCAGAAGATGCGGAGATCATTACCTCGCTCTTCGTTAAGGCACATTTAATGGGGCGTGGCATTGAAGCAGTGCTTGTCGACGCCGCCATTATGCACCTCACTAACCGCGGCAGCACCGCCGTGGAGGCCTTTGGCTATTACGGCGATCCAACCGCAGCGGCGGATTTCTTGGGCCACAAACCGGCCTATATCGGGCTGATGTCTTATGAGACTTTGCGCTCCGCCGGCTTTGAGGTAGCCGCAGATCACCCAGTACTCCCCCGCTTGCGGCTCGAGCTACCGCCCGAGCACGATATGCTCAGTGCGACAGCTGCCGAAGACCTTTTAGCCCGCGCCTTGGCCTAGATTCTAGGCCTAGGCC
>OJLD01000080.1_pt1 | contig 8444 bp, 11 predicted proteins | sample 1596881 | NCBI WGS metagenome assembly OJLD01 (sample SAMEA3904695, study PRJEB24821) | metagenome | biome: Builtin; feature: hospital; material: surface | place: USA | collected 2013-08-16
GAAATATACAAGAGATCGTATTTAAAAATAGTTTATAGTTGTTACGTTGACAATTACTTCTAATGAAATTAAGCATGTTTTTGGATAGGTTGAGCCGATAAACGTTTATAGGCCTGTTTAATTCTTTGAGCGGCTTCTCTTCCACCCATGATATTTCTAGCAAAAGGACCCAGTTCTAAATCTGCTAAACCACCTGACACAAACAATTGAGGTAACCACTCTAATTCAGAACTAATGGAAGGTAATCCACAGCGTGTTAATGGAGCATCTTCATTTTTAATTAATGATTGAATCATAGGCTGTTTTAATAGTGTTGGTTCAAAACCGGTTGCTAATAAAATGAAATCATAAGGGATAGCCGCTTGTTCTGTATGAATTTGATGTTGGTCAACTGATAAAATATTCTCTTTATGAATTATAAGTCGTCCAGATTGAATATGTTTCTTAAGTCGTAAATATAACTCTCTAGGCATTGAACCTTTATGTCTTTCGTGTTGAATGATAGACTGCCGTTCTAAAGAAGATTCAATATTTAAAAAGTGATTCATATTTTTAGGACCTAACCAACCTGGATCTGCATCGAAATGTTGGATATCAATGTCTTTATTCATCCATAAATGAATAACTTTATCATGAGATTGATTTATAAGTTTTAAAGTTAAATGGGCAGCAGAAATACCACTTCCTATAACGTGAGAACTATGTCCATACATAGTTGTATTAAATGATTTATCGAAAATGTGGCACACATCATCAGCATCTTGATAAATATTAGGAATATAGGGTTTATGCGTACATCCATTTGCTAATATAACGCAATCCGTGTGTATGACTTGATTATCATTTAATTGTATTTGCCATTGACCATCTTTCTTCGCTAATGCTTCTACATAGCCTTGAATATGATTTTCGTTTAAATCATAATGATGAACTTGTTCGTGAACATGATGCATAAACATATCTGTTTGTGGACGTTGGTATTGACCATATGTACCGTGCGCATATTGTTGAACTTTAGCGAATTGTTTTAAATGGAATGGGTTAGGGTGGATGTGATGTACAATTGGTGAACGCAAATAGGGCATGCTGATACGATGAGAAAAATCATTGAATTGTTCACATAGTGTGGCATAAGGGTCTATAATTGTTAATTTATCTCTAGATAGCCCTAATTCTCTTAGTTGAATCGCAATTGTTGTACCTTGTAAACCGCCACCGATAATTGTCCAATGCATAATAACACTTCTTTCTTTTTTAAAACGTAATAATTACGATTTATATTATCATAAATATGTAGACTAGACAATAAAAAAAGGGCGGGGACAGAAATCATTTTGAATTCTGTCTCCACCCGCAATTGTGACTTGAGCTATATAAAGTTTGCTATAAGAACTTTTTCAATTTAGTAAGTTGCTGTATTAGTTAAATCATCTTATCTTTAAATTCATTTTTTAATTCATCGATCTTCGTATCTTTAGTATAAGGTGTTTTATTATTATAAGCTGCTCTCATTATTAAATGACTTGAAAGTGGGCCAGTTATAAGAATAAAAAGAATACCAAAGATTAACTGCATATTAATATATCCATCTGTAGCGATAAAGTATAAGAATGTGCCAAACAATAGGAAAATAGCACCTAAAGTTGCTGATTTGCCTGCAGCATGACCACGCGAATAAATATCTTTTAATCTTATAATACCAATAGCAGTAACGGCACTTATAATAGCTCCTAAAATGACAAAGATAACAGCTAAACTAATGATGATGTTCGTTATCACGTTCAATCACCTTACCTTTATCCATATATTTTGAGAAGACGGCTGTTCCTAAAAAGGCTAAAATACCAATTAATAAAATAGCTACGAGTAAATATTCTGAACCTATGAATATACTATATAAGGCGATACACGCCATTAGTTGTAAACCGATTGCATCAAGTGCTAAAATTCTATCGGCTAATGTGGGACCTTTGATGATACGAACAAACATCGCTAACATTGATATTGCAACAACAATTAAAGCAATAATCATGATGATTTTTAACATTAGTCTTCGCCCACCTCTCTAACTACTTTCTCTAATGAAGATTTTATACCTTCAACTTCTTCTTCTTTAGTACTAAAATCTATAGAGTGAATATATATTTTTTTTCTATCATCACTTATACCTAATACGACTGTTCCAGGCGTCAATGTTATTAAATTAGATAATAAAACGATTTGCCAATCAGTTTTTAAGTCAGTGTGATATACGAAGAATCCTGGTTCATTCTTAAGTTTAGGTTGTAGAACAATTTTTAAGACGTCGATATTAGCTTTTAATAATTCTACAAAAAATACAACCGCTAATTTTAATATCTTATAAATTTTTATGAAATAAAATCTTCCTGGTAATATTCTACTAAATAAATATACAAATCCGAGTCCTAGTATGAAACCGAGTAAGAGGTTATTTAATGTATAGCTACCACTTAAGAAAATCCAAATAAAAGCTAAGATAAAGTTTAAAATAATTTGAATAGCCATTATGATCTACCTCCTAAGACACTCTCAATATAGATGCTAGGATCGTAAAACGATTGAGCCGCCTCAGAAATTAATGGATATAATAAATCAGCAGATAATCCAAATACGACTGTGATGACGACAGCAATTATTGAAATAGTAGTTGCGTGTTTAACGTTAACACTTTGAGTAGGCTCATAACCTTTAGGTTTCCCGAAAAAGCCTTTTAAGAAAATATGAATGACTGAATATAGTACAACTAAACTTGAAAGTAAAACGATAATACCACTTACATAAAACCCTTTTTCAAAGGTTGCTTGTACAATGTAATATTTACCATAAAAACCACTTAGAGGCGGTATACCAGCGAGACTTAGTGCTGCGATGAAGAAAGTCCATCCTAGTACAGGGTAGTGTTTAATTAAACCGCCAAAGTCTTTAAGACTTGTAGATTTCGTAATTTGATACATCACACCTATAAGTAAAAATAGGGCAGTTTTGACTAACATGTCATGAATTGTGTAGTAAATCGCACCTATAATACCTGCTTCATTCATCATTGCTACGCCAACTAAGATAACTCCGACAGCAATCATGATATTATAAATAATAATCTTTTTAGTGTCATCGTATGCAATCGCACCTACTGAACCAAAAATGATCGTTAATAACGCTAAGAATAAAATTGTATAGTGCGAGAAACTCATTGTGTTGTGGAAGAACAAGCTCAAAGTTCTTAAAATCGCATATACGCCTACTTTTGTTAGTAGGGCACCAAAAAATGCAATGATTGCAAATGGTGGTGCATAATATGAACCTGGCAACCATACGTACATAGGGAAAGCACCAGCTTTAGTTGCGAACACGAAGATAAATAAAATAAAGACTATACTTAAGAGTCCGCCATGTGTGTTAGACAATGTAGATAATTTTTCACTAATATCTGCCATGTTTAACGTACCAACGATGGAATATAAAATCGCTACTGCAATTACAAAGAATGTTGAGGTAACTATATTAACTAATAAGTATTTGACAGTTTCACGTAATTGAATTTGAGTGCCACCTAGTACAAGTAGTGCGTAAGATGACATTAGGAAGACTTCGAAAAATACAAATAAGTTAAATATATCTCCAGTTGTAAATGCACCTATAATTCCTACTAACATAAATGTGATAGAGAAGTGATAATAATAACGTTCTCTATCTATTCCTGCTGTGGTACTTGAAAATGCAGTAATTAAAATGGTGATAATGATACTAGTCACAATCAACATTGCACTAAAACTATCTAGTAAAAAGATAATGCCATAAGGTGCAGGCCAAGAACCCAATTCTACTTTAAGCGGACCATCGACATATACATTTCTTAAATTGATTATTGCCACAATTAGTGTCAGGACTAGACCAGTTAAAGTGACATATCGTTTCGCACGATAACGTTGTCCTAAAAAGACCAATATAATTGCTGTAAAGATAGGTACGACTAATGAAAGGACGACTAAGTTATTTTCAATCATCATCTAACACTCCTTTCATTCTTTCTACGTTGTCAGTACCTAATTCTTTATATGTTCTAAATGCTAAGACTAAGAAAAAGGCAGTTGTCGCAAACGCGATAACGATTGCCGTTAGTATTAATGCATGGGGGATAGGATCGACATATTGACTAATATTTTTTTCATAGATTGGCATTTCGCCATGTTTCAATCCACCCATAGTAATTAAAAATAAATTTGATGCATGTGTAATTAAAGTTGTCCCCATAACAATTCGTATCAAACTTTTAGATAAAACGAGATAGACACTAATTGAAGCGAGGATGCCACATACAAATATCATGATTATTTCCACTATTCGCTCTCTCCAATCGTTATAATAATTGTCATAATCGTTCCAACTACTGCGCAAAGAACTCCGAAATCAAAGAACATCGGTGTGTTCATATGAACAGGTTGAAGTAGGGGCAACGGTATATTAAATTCCGTGTGTGTGAAAAAGTTTTCACCATAGAACCAACTCGCTAATGGAGTAGCAACACAGAATAATAAGCCAATTCCAATTAAAATTTTAAAATCCCACGGGAATACCTTTTCCATCGTTTTAATATCAAACGCAATTGCGATGATAGTTAGTGCACATGATAATAGTAGGCCACCTACGAAGCCACCACCAGGTGTATAATGTCCTGCAAAGAATAAAGTGACCCCAAATAAGGCGATTAGAAAGGCGATAATAACAGCAGCATATTGAAACATTAAATTATTGTTCTGTCTGTTCATCACTTTTCACCTCACTTGATTGATGTTTACGACGCAACTTAATCATTGTATACACACCTAAACCCGCAATACCTAATACAGATGATTCAAATAAAGTATCCATACCACGGAAGTCAACAAGTATGACATTTACCATGTTCTTACCGTGAGCTAAATCATAAACATGTGCTTTATAGTATTCTCCAATAGATGTAAAATGTCTGTTTCCGTACGCAATTAAACCTAAGATAATGACAACAAGTCCGACACCAATTGAAATAAGTGCGTTCGTTAATTTAAATGATCGTGTTTCATTATAACGATTTAAATTAGGTAAATGATAGAAACATAATAAGAATAACGCTGTAGAAATCGATTCTACTACGAACTGTGTTAAGGCAAGGTCTGGTGCTTTGAAAAATACAAATAACACAGATACTGAATAACCGACCACACCTAGCATGATAACGCTAAATAAACGTGATTTAGCAATAACAACCATAAATGCTGCGATAATTAATAATATTAAAATCGCTATTTCATAAATATGAATATTATTTATATCTTTAAAATTAAAGTCAAAAGGAACGCTTAGTAGCGTCGCAATCGTAACGACAATAAGCATACCGAATATAATGACTAAGCTATCTCTAACATAACCATTTACATAACTATTCGTCATATTCGCTGAATAATTAGGCAAGTATTTTCCAGTAGAATCATACCAATGATTTAACGTTAAACGTGTTGGCTGAGCGTGTAAGAGTCGGATCCAATAACTAAATGTTAGTAATAAAAGAATACCTAATATCCAAATAATTAATGTTGAAATAAATGCAGGCGTAATACCATGGAATAAGTGGAATTCCGCATTAACATTACTCATACCACTAATTGCAGTTGTCGCTGGTTCTACAATAGATTGCGTTAATAATCCAGGGAATAACCCAAAGACAACAACGAGTACTGCTAAAATGATTGGAGATAATAACATTAATATTGAAGCTTCATGTGCTTTTTTAGGTAAAGCATTCGGTTGATGTTTACCAAAGAAAATATACATAATAAATTTAATTGAATAAACAAATGTAAATATACTACCCACAATAGCTAAAATAGGAAAAACAATACCTAATGTATCTAAACTGAAAACATTAGCGTGAGAAATCTCAATCATGGCTTCAAGAAATTTTTCTTTAGAAAGGAAGCCATTAAACGGTGGAATGCCTGCCATACTTAATGCTGTAATAACAGTAATTGTAAATGAAATAGGCATAATCGTTAGTAAACCACCAAGTTTTTTAACATCTCTTGTGCCTGTAACATGATCTACAGCACCTGTAATCATGAATAACGCACCTTTAAATGTGGCGTGATTCACTAGATGAAACACTGCTGCAGTAAATCCAGCAATGTACAATTGGCTTTGACTTCCCTCGAAATGATAACTTACGGCACCAATACCTAACATCGACATAATCATGCCAAGTTGAGATACTGTTGAGAAGGCAAGTATACCTTTCAAATCTTGTTGTTTTGTGGCATTTAAAGATGCCCAGAAAAGCGTGATTAGACCAACTAAAGTAATTGTCCAAATCCATCCTTGTGATATCGCAAAAAGCGGTGTAACACGAGCAACTAAATATAATCCTGCTTTCACCATTGTTGCCGAGTGTAGATATGCACTGACTGGGGTAGGTGCTTCCATAGCGTCAGGCAACCAAATATAAAATGGAACTTGTGCAGATTTAGTGAATGCACCCAACATAATAAGTACCATTGCGAAGATAAATAATGGACTATGTTGAATTTCAGATGCATTAGCAATTAGCTCGTGTAAGCTAAGTGAATCACCTGCTAGAGAAATTAAAATGAATCCCCCTAATAAACTTAATCCACCAAATACGGTAATGATTAATGACTTTTGTGCACCATAAATAGATGCCTTTTTTTCTCTCCAGAAAGAGATAAGTAAAAAACTTGAAAACGAAGTCAATTCCCAAAATAGATATAAAATAATTAAATTGTCTGAAAGGACAACGCCTAACATTGCACCCATAAATAGTAATAAATAACAATAAAAATTACCAAGTTGTTCAGATTTACTTAAGTAACCAATGGAATATAAAACCACTAACGATCCTATACCTGTTATAAGTAAACTAAATAAAATGCTTAAGCCATCAAGATATAAATCAAAATTCATACCTATATGTGGCATCCAGTTTAATGTTTTTATTACTGTATTACCTGACTGAGTAGTCGAAATAAGAGATAAGAAATAGATAAATAAGACAACAGGAATAGGTAATACAAACCAACCTAAATGAATCTTTTTAAAGAATCGATATAGAATTGGAATAATGAGTGCAAATATTAACGGTAAAATGACCGCAATATGTAACAAACTCACTATGTTATCCTCCTTAAAAAATATTTATGCAATATATTATACATGAATCATATTGTTCTGAAAAACGCCGAAAACTCATATGAGTAGTGATTTTTCAGAACTTGTTAAATAAGAAGAAACACGTTCAAATGACCTATAAAAATTTTTGTTTATATTGAATTGAATAGTCATTTTTTAAATTTTCAAGATTGTTTAAGGCTTGTTTTGCAAATTCAGTATTTTGTTGTTTTAAATCATTTTCCATTTTTGTAATAGCTTGTTGAAGTGACGCTTCATAAGTCATTTCTTCAACATTAAACTCACGCAATTGTGAACGCGTTGCATAACGTTTTTCAAAGTGACTTAGAGCACGTCTTTCATGGAAAAAGACACCTTCAGTTTGTCCTGGATTATGTAAATCACCTTGTTTTGGATGTTTAATCACTTGTTCAACTTGAACTAGAACTTGGTCGTCATTCTCTTCTTTAATAGTAACGCCGTAAGCGCCAGTCTTATGTGAGAATCGGTATAACATGCTATATTACTTCCTTTCAAATGTGTTAAGATGTATCTATATCATCATAACATGAATGGAGAATTGAAATGACTAACTATCCACAACTAAACAAAGAAATACAAGACAATGAAATTAAAGTTGTTATGCATACAAATAAAGGCGATATGACATTTAAGTTGTTCCCAGATATCGCGCCGAAAACTGTAGAAAATTTTGTGACACACGCTAAAAATGGTTATTATGACGGTATTACTTTCCACCGTGTTATTAATGACTTCATGATTCAAGGAGGAGATCCTACAGCAACTGGTATGGGTGGTGAAAGTATTTATGGAGGTTCTTTTGAAGATGAATTCTCTTTAGAGGCTTTTAACTTATATGGTGCGCTTTCAATGGCAAATGCAGGACCAAACACAAATGGTTCTCAATTCTTTGTTGTTCAAATGAAAGAAGTTCCAGAATCTATGGTTAACCAATTAGTAGATGGTGGCTGGCCTGAACCGATTGCCAAAGCATATGCGGATAATGGTGGCACGCCTTGGTTAGATCAAAAACACACTGTGTTCGGACAACTAATTGAAGGCGAAGCAACTTTAGAAGATATTGCAAATACTAAAGTAGGTGCACAAGATAAACCTGTACATGATGTAGTTATTGAATCTATTGATGTAGAAGATAAATAATAATTGATTATGAACAAATCTTTCGAATCGACGGTTGATGTCGATTCGTTTTTTTATGGTTTAACTTTCAATTCAATTGCAATTTT
>OJLD01000083.1_pt1 | contig 8318 bp, 8 predicted proteins | sample 1596881 | NCBI WGS metagenome assembly OJLD01 (sample SAMEA3904695, study PRJEB24821) | metagenome | biome: Builtin; feature: hospital; material: surface | place: USA | collected 2013-08-16
GCGCTGGACTAGCTGGTTCAGAGGCCGCTTATCAATTAGCACAACGAGGCATCAAAGTGAATTTAATTGAAATGCGCCCAGTTAAACAAACGCCAGCACATCATACTGATAAATTTGCTGAATTAGTATGTTCAAACTCACTACGAGGCAATGCATTAACGAATGGTGTGGGTGTATTAAAAGAAGAAATGAGAAGATTAGACTCACTAATTATCTCTGCTGCTGACAAAGCAAGAGTTCCTGCCGGTGGTGCATTAGCAGTTGATCGACATGATTTTTCTGGTTATATCACTGAAACTTTAAGAAATCATCCTAATGTTACTGTTATTAATGAAGAAATTAATAGTATCCCTGAAGGATATACAATTATTGCTACTGGTCCATTAACTACAGAAAATTTAGCTAAAGAAATCGTAGATATTACAGGTAAGGATCAACTTTATTTTTATGATGCAGCTGCTCCAATTATTGAAAAAGAATCGATTGATATGGATAAAGTGTATCTAAAATCACGTTACGATAAAGGTGAAGCCGCCTATCTTAATTGTCCTATGACAGAAGAAGAATTTAATCGCTTTTATGATGCAGTACTTGAAGCAGAAGTTGCACCAACAAATGAATTTGAAAAAGAAAAATATTTCGAAGGATGCATGCCTTTTGAAGTAATGGCTGAACGTGGACGCAAAACACTATTATTTGGTCCTATGAAACCTGTTGGCCTTGAAGATCCAAAAACAGGTAAACGTCCATTTGCTGTCGTTCAATTACGACAAGATGATGCAGCTGGAACGCTATATAATATTGTTGGTTTCCAAACTCATTTAAAATGGGGCGCTCAAAAAGAAGTCATTCGCCTTATCCCTGGTTTAGAAAATGTAGATATCGTTCGATATGGTGTCATGCATCGAAATACTTTTATTAACTCTCCTGACGTGTTAAATGAAAAGTATGAATTGATTAAAGAAGATCGAATTCAATTTGCAGGTCAAATGACTGGTGTTGAAGGATATGTTGAAAGTGCAGCAAGTGGACTTGTTGCTGGGATTAACCTAGCTCACAAATTACTTGATAAAGGTGAAGTAATATTCCCAAGAGAAACAATGATAGGTAGTATGGCATATTACATCTCACATGCTAAAAATGAAAAGAACTTCCAACCTATGAATGCTAACTTTGGTTTATTACCTTCACTTGAAAAGCGTATTAAAGATAAAAAAGAGCGTTACGAGGCACAAGCTAACAGAGCGCTCGAATATTTAGAGAATTATAAGAAAACACTTTAAAAATAATATAAACTTTATAATTGATAGAAAATGTGTCAATTCAAAGTTTTAAAGAATTCTCAAAAGATTTTGAATTCTATAGCTAATTATTTTAGTCCCCTTCATGTTATATGCTACAATGCATATGATGGAGGGGATTTTTAAGTGGAAGAAATCCAAGTTACATTCTTAAATATGCTCAAAGTTGAGAGAAATTTCTCCGCCCATACATTAAAATCATATCATGATGATTTAGTACAATTTAATCATTTTTTAGAACAAGAATTAATTAATCTAAGAACATTTGAATATAAAGATGCTAGAAATTATTTAAGCTATTTATATTCACAAAATTTGAAACGTACTACTGTATCAAGGAAGATTTCTACTTTAAGAACTTTCTATGAGTTTTGGATGACACAAGACGAGACAATCATAAATCCTTTCGTACAACTCGTTCATCCTAAGAAGGAGAACTACTTGCCACAGTTTTTTTATGAAGAAGAGATGGAAGCATTATTCGAAACTGTAGCAAAAGATACTAAAAAAGGATTACGGGATCGCGTTATTCTAGAATTATTATATGCAACGGGTATACGTGTTTCTGAACTAGTAAATATCCAACTCAAAGATATTGATATGTCTTTACCTGGTGTGAAAGTACTAGGAAAGGGAAATAAAGAACGTTTTGTTCCGTTTGGAGAATTTTGTCGTCAAAGCATTGAACAATACTTAAGAGAATTTAAGCCTATACAACATACCAAACATTCATTTTTATTAGTTAACATGAATGGCGCCCCTATAACAGAGAGAGGCGTTAGGTATGTTTTAAATGATGTTGTTAAACGTACAGCAGGGGTTACGGAAATTCACCCCCACAAACTAAGACATACGTTTGCAACACATTTACTCAATCAAGGTGCGGATTTAAGAACGGTACAATCTTTGTTAGGACATGTTAATCTTTCGACAACTGGAAGATATACACATGTTTCTAACCAACAATTACGTAAAGTGTATTTAAATGCACATCCTCGAGCGAAAAAGGAGAGTAAATAAATGAGTAAAACATCATTACATGCAACAACTATTTATGCCGTTAGACACAACGGTGAAGCAGCGATGGCTGGTGATGGACAAGTTACACTAGGTGAGCAAGTTATTATGAAGCAAACAGCGCGCAAGGTCCGCAGATTATATGAAGGAAAAGTGTTAGCTGGATTTGCTGGTAGTGTAGCTGATGCCTTCACTTTGTTCGAAAAGTTTGAAACAAAATTACAACAATTTAGTGGTAATTTGGAACGTGCAGCTGTTGAGCTAGCTCAAGAGTGGCGTGGTGATAAACAATTACGTCAATTGGAAGCTATGTTAATTGTAATGGACAAAGATGCAATATTAGTGGTCAGCGGGACTGGAGAAGTCATTGCACCTGATGATGATTTAATTGCGATTGGCTCAGGAGGCAACTATGCTTTAAGTGCTGGAAGAGCATTGAAGCGTCATGCAAGCCAATTATCTGCTAAAGAAATGGCTTACGAAAGTTTAAAAGTTGCATCTGACATTTGTGTGTTCACAAATGATAATATTATAGTGGAAACACTTTAACTTTTAAAAATATGGAAATGAATATAAATGGACGTTAATTAGGTTGGAGGTAAAATATATGGATGCAAACGGTATAAAATTAACACCTAAAGATATCGTATCTAAATTAGATGAATATATAGTTGGGCAAGATGATGCTAAACGAAAAGTTGCCATTGCTCTAAGAAATCGCTATAGAAGAAGTTTGCTAGATGAAGAAACCAAACAAGAAATCGCACCTAAGAATATCTTGATGATTGGTCCAACTGGTGTTGGTAAAACTGAAATAGCAAGACGTATGGCTAAAGTTGTAGGAGCGCCATTTATTAAGGTGGAAGCTACTAAGTTTACTGAAGTAGGATACGTTGGACGCGATGTTGAGAGTATGGTTCGTGATCTAGTCGATGTAGCTGTAAGACTAGTTAAAGATCAAAAGAAAGGTTTGGTTAAAGACGAAGCAGTTAATAAAGCTAATGAAAAGTTAGTTAAATTACTTGTGCCTAGTATGAAGAAAAAAGCGTCAAATAATAGTAATCCTTTAGAATCATTACTTGGTGGTGCAATTCCAAACTTTGGTAACAATGATGATGAAGAAGAGGAAACACCTACAGAAGAGATTAAAACCAAGCGTTCAGAAATCAAAAAACAATTATTAGATGGTAAACTTGAAGAAGAGAAAGTTAGAATTAAGGTAGAACAAGATCCAGGTGCGCTAGGCATGCTCGGTACAAATCAAAACCAACAAATGCAAGACATGATGAATCAACTCATGCCTAAACGTAAAGTTGAGCGTGAGGTACCAGTTAAAACAGCTCGTAAGATTTTGGCTGATGATTTTGCTGATGAATTAATTGATCAAGAAACTGCAAATCAAGAAGCGCTTGAGTTAGCAGAACAAATGGGTATTATCTTCATCGATGAGATCGATAAAGTAGCAACGAATAACGCTAATAGTGGTCAAGATGTTTCAAGACAAGGTGTACAACGAGATATCTTACCAATTTTAGAAGGTAGCATGATTCAAACTAAGTATGGTACTGTAAATACTGAACATATGCTGTTTATCGGTGCTGGCGCGTTTCACGTATCGAAACCAAGTGATTTAATACCTGAATTACAAGGACGCTTCCCAATTAGAGTAGAATTAGAAAGTTTAACTGTTGACGATTTTTATAGGAATATTAACTGAACCTAAGCTATCACTTATCAAACAATATGAGGCATTGCTTCAAACAGAAGAGGTCACTGTGAACTTTACTAAGGAAGCGATTACAAGATTAGCTGAAATGGCATATCAAGTTAACCAAGACACTGATAATATTGGTGCACGTCGTTTACACACAATCTTAGAGAAAATGCTTGAGGATTTATCTTTCGAAGCCCCTAGCATGCCAAATGCTGTAGTAGATATAACACCACAATATGTTGATGATAAGTTGAAATCTATTTCAACAAATAAAGATTTAAGTGCATTTATTTTATAATATAAATAAAGGAGAAATTTTATGAGCTTATTATCTAAAACTAGAGAATTAAATACACTATTACAAAAACATAAAGGTATTGCGGTCGACTTTAAAGACGTTGCTCAAACAATTAGTAGCGTTACAGTAACGAACGTATTTATTGTTTCACGTAGAGGTAAAATTCTAGGTTCAAGTTTAAATGAACTTTTAAAAAGTCAGAGAATTAACGAAATGTTAGAAAGTAAACACATTCCTAGTGAATATACAGAACTATTAATGGACGTTAAACAAACTGAATCTAATATTGATATTGATAATGAATTAACTGTATTCCCACCTGAAGATAAAGAAGTGTTTAGTAGCAGTCGTACAACTGTATTTCCAATACTTGGTGGCGGCGAAAGATTAGGAACATTAGTACTTGGTCGTGTTAAAGATGACTTTAACGAAAATGATTTAGTATTAGGCGAATACGCTGCAACAGTTATTGGAATGGAAATACTTCGTGAGAAACATAATGAAGTTGAGAAAGAGGCACGTGATAAAGCGGCAATCACTATGGCAATTAATTCATTATCTTATTCTGAAAAAGAAGCAATTGAGCATATTTTTGAAGAATTAGGTGGTAATGAAGGCCTATTGATAGCTTCAAAAGTAGCAGATAGAGTAGGTATCACTCGCTCAGTAATCGTGAACGCGTTACGTAAACTTGAAAGTGCTGGTGTAATCGAATCACGATCCTTAGGGATGAAGGGTACCTTTATTAAAGTTAAAAAAGAAAAATTCCTTGATGAATTAGAACGAAATAAATAATTATGATTTAAATCGATAATGAAATAACCAACATTCAACTGTTGCAAGTATATATTATTTGTAACAGTTTTTATTATGAAAAATGTGTATAGCATTATTTCTTTAGTGAAATTAACATTGCGCATTATATAGAAATATGATATTATTGTTTTCGGCTATAAAAGCCAATACACACATGATAAACGTACATTTAAAGGGTGCAATTAAATTAATTGTCTTTATATGAGTTTATTATGGAGGTAAATAACCACTAGGAGGAATTTAAAATGGCAGTAATTTCAATGAAACAATTACTAGAAGCCGGTGTTCACTTCGGTCACCAAACACGCCGTTGGAACCCAAAAATGAAAAAATACATCTTCACTGAGAGAAATGGTATCTATATCATTGACTTACAAAAAACAGTGAAAAAAGTTGAAGAAGCTTATAACTTCATCAAACAAGTATCTGAAGATGGCGGTAGAGTCTTATTCGTAGGTACTAAAAAACAAGCACAAGAGTCAGTTAAAGCTGAAGCAGAACGTGCTGGACAATTCTACGTTAACCAAAGATGGTTAGGCGGAATTTTAACTAACTACAAAACAATTTCTAAACGTATTAAACGTATTTCTGAAATCGAAAAAATGGAAGAAGACGGTTTATTCGACGTTTTACCTAAAAAAGAAGTTGTTGAACTTAAAAAAGAATACGACCGTTTAATCAAATTCTTAGGCGGTATTCGTGATATGAAATCTATGCCTCAAGCATTATTCGTAGTTGACCCTCGTAAAGAGCGTAACGCGATTGCTGAAGCACGTAAATTAAATATTCCAATCGTTGGTATTGTTGACACTAACTGTGATCCAGATGAAATTGATTACGTTATCCCAGCGAACGACGATGCTATTCGTGCCGTTAAATTATTAACTGGTAAAATGGCTGACGCTGTCTTAGAAGGTCAACAAGGTGTTTCTAACGATGAAGTAGCTGCAGAGCAAAACATCAATTTAGATGAAAAAGAAGAATCTCAAGAAGCAGAATCAACTGAAGAAAATACTACTGTTGAATCAAACTAAGATATAGTTTAAATGGGTGATAAGATGTAATGCTTATCGCCCTTTTTTCAAATAATAATGATTAAAGTTTACTAGAGTATTGGAAATTATAGTGACTTTAATGGTAATATTTAGGTATCATCTATTATTACAATTAGAAATATTGGAGGAATAATTAATGGCAATTTCAGCAAAACTTGTTAAAGAATTACGTGAAAGAACTGGCGCTGGTATGATGGATTGTAAAAAAGCGCTAACAGAAACTGATGGTGACATCGATAAAGCGATTGATTACTTACGTGAAAAAGGTATCGCTAAAGCAGCTAAAAAAGCAGACCGTATCGCAGCTGAAGGTTTAGTACATGTTGAAGTTAAAGGAAATGAAGCTGCTATCGTTGAAATCAACTCTGAAACTGACTTCGTAGCTCGTAATGAAGGCTTCCAAGAATTAGTTAAAGAAATTGCTAATCAAGTTCTTGATAGCAAAGCTGAAACAGTAGATGCTTTATTAGAAACTAAATTATCAAGTGGTAAAACAGTTGATGAAAGAATGAAAGAAGCAATCTCAACAATCGGTGAAAAATTAAGTATCCGTCGTTTCGAAATCAGAACAAAATCTGATAACGATGCATTTGGTGCATACTTACACATGGGTGGACGTATCGGTGTGTTAACTGTAGTTGAAGGTTCTACTGATGAAGAAGCTGCTAAAGATGTTGCTATGCACATCGCAGCTATCAATCCAAAATATGTTTCTTCAGAACAAGTTAAAGAAGAAGAAATCAATCACGAAAGAGAAGTATTAAAACAACAAGCATTAAATGAAGGTAAACCTGAAAACATCGTTGAAAAAATGGTTGAAGGTCGTTTACGTAAATATCTTCAAGAAATTTGTGCAGTTGATCAAAACTTCGTTAAAGATCCAGATCAAACAGTTGAAGCTTTCTTAAAATCTAAAGGTGGTAAACTTGTTGACTTCGTTCGCTATGAAGTAGGCGAAGGTATGGAAAAACGTGAAGAAAACTTCGCAGATGAAGTTAAAGGTCAAATGAAATAATCTGTCGACAAGATTTACAAGAAAGAAGACACCTTTGAGGTTTTCTATTATAAAGTGATACTTTATGTTAGAAGGCGCGTCAGTGTCTTCTTTACTTGTATATATTACATATTTTTACAATAGAGAGGAAAAAACAATGGCGCAAACTTCTAAATATAAACGTGTAGTATTAAAACTTAGTGGTGAAGCACTCGCAGGAGACAAAGGTTTTGGTATTAATCCAATCATTATTAAAAGCGTGGCACAGCAAGTAGCTGAAGTTGCTAAGATGGATTGCGAAATCGCAGTTATCGTTGGTGGTGGCAATATTTGGAGAGGTAAAACTGGTAGTGATTTAGGTATGGACCGTGGTACAGCAGACTACATGGGTATGCTTGCTACAGTTATGAATGCTCTTGCACTCCAAGATAGCTTAGAACAATTAGAATGTGACACACGTGTGTTGACATCAATTGAAATGAAACAAGTTGCTGAACCATATATCCGTCGAAGAGCTATTAGACATTTAGAGAAGAAACGTGTTGTTATTTTTGCAGCAGGAATCGGTAATCCATACTTCTCTACAGATACAACTGCAGCGTTACGTGCAGCAGAAGTCGAAGCCGATGTTATTTTAATGGGTAAAAATAATGTTGATGGAGTATATTCAGCAGACCCTAAAGTAGATAAGAATGCAGTTAAATATGAACACTTGACGCACATTCAAATGTTACAAGAAGGGTTACAAGTAATGGACTCAACTGCATCATCATTCTGTATGGATAATAATATTCCTTTAAATGTATTTTCAATTATGGAAGAAGGCAATATTAAACGTGCAGTTATGGGTGAAAAAATAGGTACGTTAATAACTAAATAATTAGAGGTGTAAACAATATGAGTGACATAATTCAAGACACTAAAGCTAGAATGAGCAAATCTATCGATAATTTATCAAGAGAATTAGCAAATATCAGTGCTGGAAGAGCAAATTCAAATTTATTAAGTGGCGTAACTGTTGACTATTATGGTGCACCAACACCAGTTCAACAATTAGCGAGCATCAATGTGCCTGAAGCACGTTTATTAGCTGTCTCTTATACACATCTGACGCTGCCGACGA
>OJLD01000088.1_pt1 | contig 8162 bp, 5 predicted proteins | sample 1596881 | NCBI WGS metagenome assembly OJLD01 (sample SAMEA3904695, study PRJEB24821) | metagenome | biome: Builtin; feature: hospital; material: surface | place: USA | collected 2013-08-16
TACGAGATTTCTGCCTGTCTCGTGGGCTCGGAGATGTGTATAAGAGACAGACTTAGGTCTTAACAAATTACATTATCTAGGAATAGCGACTATAGCTCATGTTATAGTTGGGCTGATGAATGAAAGTATAGATGATTATATAAGGGATATAAGTTATATAAATGATAAAGGATTTTGGGGGATTAAAATCCACAACCTTTATATAGAAAATAACACCTATCTTAAATATTATTATGAAAAAAACAATATATCCTATACAATGACTAAGGAGGACTATGCAAATATAGTAGTAATGATGCTTAGAAACTTAAATCCTGGTATAGTAATTAATAGACTAACGGGAGATGGAATAAGAGCAAATATCGCTTATCCTACTTGGTCAAAAAACAAGGGAGCTGTTTTATCAACTATTGATAAAATAATGAAAGAAAAAGATTATAAACAGGGGGACTTATGGAAAGAAATTTAGATGCAAAATACTATGTGAATTCTTATGATAAAGAAAAAGATATCTATTCAAGTAAAGAAAATACATTACTTTTAGTAATAGATGAACAACCAAAATTAATGAATACTATGGAAAATGGGGAACAAACTATTTTAAATACTCTAGTACTAATAAATGCATTCAAAGAATATGGTATGCCAATTCTTGCAACGGAACAATATCCAAAAGGGCTTGGTAGATCAGATGATAGATTACTAGCAGAAATAGAAGAAAATAATATTTTTGCTAAATCAATCTTTGATGCAGCTATTCCTGAAGTTATAGAATATATAAGAGAAAACAAGATTACAAATGTAGTTTTGACAGGTGCAGAAGGTCATATTTGTGTTTACCAAACAGTTAGAACTCTAAGAGATTTAGGGCTTAACGTATTTTTGGCAGAAGATGCAGTTTCATCTTATTCAGAAGAACTAAAGAATACAGCTCTAATAAACATGAGAGATATGGGAGCTATGGTAGTAAATACAGAAATGTTATTATTTGATATAGCGAGAGATTCAAAAGATGCACATTTCAAAGTTATATCAAATCTTGTAAAAGAAATAAGAGCTAGAGATTAATTTCTCTTAGCTCTTTGTTTGAGTTTGATTTTTTCTATCGTTTGCATTTTTATCTAAGAATTATTAAAATGAATTAGATAGTTTTTGTAATTCTTGTATTTTTTATCTTTTTAAAAGTCTTTTAAATTCTTTGATTTGTTATTTTTAATGTGATTTATTTTTTGTCTAATTCCTAGTTTTTTGCTTGTGATTAAATTTTCTAAAGTGGTAAAATAGTATTGTTACTTATACAATAAATAAAATTATTTTATAGATAAATTTCACTATAGATTAAAATAAGGAAGGCGCTAATATGAATTTGCATATGGGACTTGATGTTGGTTCTACTACTGTAAAAATTGTTATTACAGATGAGAATTTCAACACCCTTTATCAAGTATATAAAAGACACAAATCAGATGTCAAAGAAACGGTAAAAGCTGTCTTAAACGAAGCTTATGATGAGTTTAAGGATGATAATATAACTATAAATGTAACTGGTTCTGGGGGTATGTTCCTTGAAAAATATATGGGAATCAATTTCGTACAAGAGGTTATAGCTGAAACCGCAGCTATTAGAAAATTTATTCCGGAAACAGATGTTGTTATAGAGCTAGGTGGAGAGGATTCTAAGATCACCTACCTATCAGGTTCTGTTGAACAGAGGATGAACTCAATCTGTGCTGGTGGTACAGGAGCCTTTATAGATCAAATGGCGGCTCTACTAGATACTGATGCATCTGGACTTAACGATCTATCTAAAAATTACAAGAAAATTTATCCTATAGCAAGTAGATGTGGAGTTTTTGCAAAGACTGATATACAAGCATTGATGAATCAAGGTGCGAGCAGGGAAGATATAGCAATCTCTGTTTTTCAATCTGTAGTTAACCAAACTATATCAAATCTTGCTTGTGGTAGACCAATCCGTGGTAATGTAACATTTTTAGGTGGTCCACTTCATTTTTTGCCAGCTTTAAGAGATAGGTTTATAGAAACTCTTGGAGAGGATGAAAATACATTTACTACACCAGAAGATGCTCAGCTTTATGTAGCAAAGGGTGCAGCTATCCTTTCTGCTGAAAACGAAGACTATGTTCCTTATAAGGACTTAATAAAAGAACTTGAAAAAGAAGCTCCAGAAGATATGGAGATGACAAAAAAGCTTGATCCACTTTTTACTTCAAAAGAAGAATACAAAAAGTTTGTAGCAGATCATAAGACAGAACAAATAGTTTATGAAGATATCAAAGACTATGAAGGCCCGATCTATATAGGGATTGATGCAGGATCTACAACTAGTAAAATGGTTTTGATAACAGATGAGGGTCATATATTACACGATGATTATAGGATGAATTTAGGTCGACCACTTGAAGTAGTCATAAATATGCTAAAAGACGCCTATGCTAAGAAAAATCCTAAGGCTTATATAGCTTCATCTGGTATTTGTGGTTATGGAGAGGATTTTATTAAAAATGCTCTACATATAGATAATGGAGAAGTAGAAACTATAGCTCATTATTCAGCAGCTAAGTTCTTTAATCCTGATGTTGACTTTATCCTAGATATAGGTGGCCAAGATATGAAAGCTATGCATATTAGAGATGGTATTATAGATTCTATCCAGCTAAATGAAGCTTGCTCTTCAGGCTGTGGGTCTTTCTTATCAACATTTGCAGCAAGTGTAGGTATGAGTGTGGAGGACTTTCAGAAAAAAGCTCTATTTGCAAAAGAGCCAGCTGATCTTGGTAGTCGTTGCACAGTATTTATGAATTCAAAGGTAAAGCAAGCCCAAAAAGAGGGCTCTGAAGTAGGAGATATAGCGGCAGGACTCTGTTATTCTGTAATCAAAAATGCTATCCAAAAGGTAATTAAGGTCCGTGATCCAAAATCTCTTGGCGAGAATATAGTTGTTCAAGGAGGTACATTTTATGGAGACGCTATCCTTAGATCTTTTGAAAATATCACTGGAAGAAGGACAACTAGACCAGAAATAGCAGGACTTATGGGAGCTATGGGTATGGCTCTTATTTCTCGTGATAAGTCTACTGGTCAATCAACACTAGCGGGTGTAGATGAGTTAGAGTCCTTTACTTATAGCCAAAAAAGTGCAAGATGTGGTCTTTGCACCAATAATTGTGCTCTTATCATAAATGTATTCCCAGATGGAACTCGCTATGTAACAGGCAATAGATGTGAAAGAGGCGCAGGAGTCAAAAAAGAAGAAACAGCAGCAGATTTAAACATGTATAAGTTTAAAAATAATTTGCTCTTTAATAGAAAAACTTTAGGTGATAATGCTCGTATGGGTAGGGTAGGACTTCCTAGAGTATTAAATATGTACGAAGACTATCCATTCTGGCATAAATTTTTTACATCACTAGGTTTTGATGTTGTCCTATCTGGCAAATCTGATAGGAAAATGTATGAAAAAGGTATCAGCTCTATTTCATCAGAAACTGCTTGCTATCCAGCAAAACTTGCTCATGGTCATATAGAAGATCTAGCAGCAAGGGATGACTTAGATTTGATATTTTATCCTGCAATATTCTACGAATATAAACAATTTGATAAAGCGCAAAACCACATGAACTGTCCAGTAGTAAGTGGTTATCCTGATGTTATTAAAAATAACGTAGAAAACCTAGAAGGCAAAAACTTCATGAATCCTTATCTATCACTAGAAAGTGAAAAGATAATTGCTGATAGATTAGTAGAAGAATTTGATGGATACACTTATAATGGCAATGTCCTTAGTAAAAAAGAAATAAAAAATGCGGCTACAGCTGCCTGGAAAGAGCTTCAAGACTATCACGACCAAATAAAGATCCGTGGTAAGGAGATTATAGATTATGTAAATGCCAACAATCTTAATGCGATAGTTTTAGCAGGTCGCCCATATCATATTGATCCAGAAGTAAATCATGGTATACCAGAGTTGATTGAAGGAATGAAAATTCCAGTTATATCTGAAGATGCAGTTGCATATAATATAGAGGATGTAGACACCAAGGTACGAGTACTTGACCAATGGTCTTATCATGCTAGACTTTACCGCGCAGCAGAATATGTAGCAGATAACCCAAATCTACAACTAATCCAACTAAATTCTTTTGGTTGCGGACTAGATGCAGTAACAACAGACCAAGTACAAGATTTATTGGAAGCTCATGGTAAAATCTATACACTTCTTAAAATAGACGAAGTCTCAAACCTTGGTGCTATTAAAATTAGAATTAGATCACTCCTCCAAGCTCTTAATCAAAAGAAAATGGAAGGTATTGTATTTAAAGAAGACCTAGATCGACTTGATTATTCTACACCAGAATTTACAAAACAAATGGTTGATGAAGGTTATACAATACTTGCACCACAAATGGCTAGAGAACACTTTAGAATACTTGCTCCTGTATTCCACCATTATGGAATGAATATAGAATTTTTGGATTCGGTAAATGATAAGGTCTTAGATCAAGGTCTAAAATACGTAAACAACGATTCGTGTTATCCATCAATAACAGTAGTAGGTCAGTTCATGGAGGCTGTTAATTCTGGTAGATATGATACAAATAAACTAGCTATAGTAATGACTCAGACAGGTGGGGCATGTAGAGCAAGTAATTATGTAGGATACATTAGAAAGGGACTACGTGATGCGGGTTATCCAAATATCCCAGTAATAGCCTTATCTGCTCAAGGAATAGAGACAAATGCGGGTTTTGATCTTAAGAAGCCATCAACTATACCTTTCCTAAAAAGAGGATTTAGAGCGATAATATTTGGTGATCTAATCAATAGAGTTGCAAATGCAACAAGACCTTATGAAGTAGAGAAGGGTGTTACAGATAGCTTAAAAGAAGATTGGATAGAAAGGTTACAAGCAGAAGCTCCTACTATGAGTGATAGGGAATATAAAAAGTGTGTAAAAGAAATAGTTGATAATTTTGATAATATTCCAGTAAAAGATATTAAATTGCCAAAGGCAGGTATAGTAGGGGAAATACTAGTAAAATTCTTGCCAGAAGCTAATAACAATCTACAAAAAGTCTTAGAAGCAGAAGGAGCAGAGGTAATCTTACCAGATCTTACAGACTTCTTTATGTATTGTATGAAAAACTCAGAACTTAAAGCAGATTTATACGGCAAAAGTAAGATGAGTGCAAGGTTTGGTAGATTAGGTATAAATATAGTAGAACAATATAGAAAACCAGTTAGAAAAGCTCTTAGAGCATCCAAAAGATTTAATGAGCCAGAATATATCGATCAGATAGTAGAATATGCTGATACAGTTACAAGCTTAGGTAACCAAGCGGGTGAGGGATGGCTACTTGCAGGTGAAATGGTAGAGCTAATCCACGCCGATGCTCCAAACATAGTATGTATACAACCATTTGGTTGTCTACCTAACCATATCACAGGTAAGGGAGTTATGAAAAAAATCAGAGAAGATTATCCACAGGCCAATATTGTAGCAATAGACTATGACCCGGGTGCTAGTGAAGTAAACCAAATCAACCGTGTAAAACTAATGATGAGTCAAGCAAGAGATAATCTAAAACAAAAAGAATTACAAGAAGTGAATAAATAGGAGAAAACAATGTTAAGTGAAAAATTTTATGATGTCATAGATCATGAAGGAAGTGTATCAATAACTTCATGGACAAAAAAAGGAGCTCATGTAACTTGTACATGGAATAGCTATCTACAAGTGGTGAAAGAAAATAATATAGAAAAAATACTTATACCAGCAGCAGGTATGACAAGTACAGAAAATGATGTAAAAGAAAATGACAATGTGATCTTAACCATGGCAGCTAGAGAAGTCGAAGGATTTAATGGATATCAAGGCACAGGATTTAGAATAATTGGATCAGCTGAGTTTTTAAATGAAGGAGATTATTTCAATCAAGTACATGATAAATATTCATTTGCTAATAGAGCATTAGTAGTGACAGTAAAAGAAGATAAGCAACTATTATAAAAAAAATAGAGCCACCACAAAATAGAGTTATTATTTTGTGGCGGCTTTATTTTTTTACTATAAAAGTTCAAATCTATTTACATATGGTATAATGGACTAATAAAGGAAGATTAAAATATGAAAGCAAAACGATTTTTTATTGCCTTACTTGTAGTCCTAGCCTCATTTTTTGGAACAAAATTAGTTCTTGATAAATTTGAAGCTAATGAAAAAGACTATGCTTATAAGGACATACCAAATTATGATGATGATGCAGTTAAAACAGCTGATGGAGAATATCTAATTCTATTAGTTGGTGTAGACAAGAATGGAGATGATGATAACAATACAGACTTTACTCGTACTGATACTATCATGCTTTTAAAGGCAAATACTAAAACAGGCAAGATGGATCTTATGAGTATACCGAGAGATAGTCGTATCAAGATTCGCGATAAGTTTGATAAGGCTAACCACGCCCATGCCTTTGGAGGTATAGAGCTAACAATGCAATCTTTAAGAAGCTTTTTAGGACTTGATATAGATTATTATGTCCAAATAAACTATCAAGCTCTTATAAATATTATTGATGCTCTAGGTGGAGTGGATTATGACGTACCAGAAGGCATAAGTATTGATAAAGGTAAGGTTCAAATCAAACCTGGAGAGAATCACCTTGATGGTAACGAAGTTATGTGGTATCTAAGAACTAGAAGTATATATAATAACGGTGATATAGGTAGAGTAAATACTCAACAAGGCTTTGTAAAAGCTATGGTAGATGAATTGGTCAAAAAAAGTAAAAATATGAATCTGATGACCTTCATATCAAACTACCTTAAATACGTCAAAACTAATTTGCCTATGAGTGTAATAATGGATCTAGCGGGTAATGTTAATAATTTTTCATCAGATAAGATGGACACTCACATAGTTCCAGGTATGGAACAAACTATAAATGGGGTCAGCTATTATATCCCTGATTATGAAAAAACTTGGCAAATAGTAGATGAAGTCTATCCAAACTTTAAGCTTAAAAATTGGAAGAAAGAGGATTCTGGTTACCATGAGTACGATAGCTATGGAGATATCATAGATGAATCCAAAAGAAAAGGAATACCAGAAGTAGAAAAACCAGAGCAAGAACCTAAAAAAGATATTAAGTTGCCTGAAACCAAGACTGTAGAAGAGACTAGATCAGAAAAAAATAACCTTGCTAAACCAGATGAACCTAGAGATATGCTTGATGAATCATTAAGTGATGATAAGGAGAATTACTAAGTATGAATAGTCAAAGAAGAGAGAGAAAAGACCAACATATAGAAAATTACTTAAGAACTAGGTCAGGTGAAAATACCCTTCTTGAAGATGTGTATATAGAGCATTACGCTATATCAGATATTTCTTTGGATGAGATTGATACTTCTATAGAATTTATGGACAAGACTATAGCTATGCCACTTATGATAGATGCCATGACTGGAGGGGGCTCTTCTTCTGAGTCTATTAATGAAGACTTATCATCGATATGTGAGTCTTTAAATATTCCCATGGCTGTAGGAAGTGAATCTATAGCTATTTCCGATACAGATTCTAGGGAATCATTTGAATTAGTAAAGGTAAAAGAAGACTTACTAAGAATAGGTAATCTTGGATTTGAGAGAGACTTTGATGACTTTGTATTTGCTAGAGATTTGATAGATGCTCATGCTATGCAAGTTCATTTGAATCTTGCTCAAGAGTTAGTAATGAAAGAAGGGGATAACTCTTATCATTCATCCATAGGGCTTATTAAAGATTTGGTTGAAAACTTTAATTATCCAATTATTGTAAAGGAAACGGGTTCAGGAATCTCTAAAGCAGTAGCTGAAAAGTTAGTTGATGTAGGAGTAAGATATATTGATGTTGCTGGTAAAGGCGGCACCAATTTTATAGAGATTGAGGACTTAAGAGATTTTGAAATTGATTATTCAGATCTATATAATTGGGGGATTCCAACAGCGAAATCTATAATAGATGTAAGAAGTATATCAGATGAAACATTTATTATAGCTTCAGGTGGTATAAGAACTGCTATGGACGTTGTGAAATCTATTATAATAGGAGCAGATATGGCCTGTCTCTTATACACATCTGACGCTGCCGACGATCT
>OJLD01000092.1_pt1 | contig 7971 bp, 7 predicted proteins | sample 1596881 | NCBI WGS metagenome assembly OJLD01 (sample SAMEA3904695, study PRJEB24821) | metagenome | biome: Builtin; feature: hospital; material: surface | place: USA | collected 2013-08-16
CATACGAGATTTCTGCCTGTCTCGTGGGCTCGGAGATGTGTATAAGAGACAGGGATAAGGCCCTCGATGCCGGCGAAGAGCCTGCTTCTGGTCTGGCAGGCGTGCCCCTGGCGCTGAAGGATTTGCTCGTTACCACCGATGCGCCGACCACCGCAGCGTCCAAGATGCTGGAAGGCTACGTTTCTCCCTACGACGCCACCGTGACCAAGCGTCTGCGCGAGGCCGGAATTCCCATCCTGGGCAAAACCAACCTGGATGAGTTTGCCATGGGTTCTTCTAATGAGAACTCTGCCTTTGGTCCGGCTCATAACCCTTATGACACCGAGCGCACCCCGGGCGGCTCGGGCGGCGGTACCGCAGCTGCACTCGCTTCCGGCCAAGCGCCACTCGGCATTGGTACCGATACCGGCGGCTCCATCCGCCAGCCAGCCGCGCTGACCAATACTGTGGGTGTTAAGCCAACCTACGGCACCGTGTCCCGCTATGGCCTTATTGCTGCTGCATCTTCCCTGGATCAGGCCGGCCCCTGTGGCCGCACGGTCCTGGATACCGCGCTGTTGCACGAGGTTATCGCTGGCCATGATGCTTTCGATGCGACCTCCGTGGATAAGCCGGTAGCACCGGTTGTCGCCGCCGCACGCGAAGGTGCCAAGGGTGACCTCTCTGGTGTCAAGGTCGGTCTTATTAAGCAATTTGAGCGCGATGGCTGGCAGGAAGGCGTGATGGAGAACTACCACGCTGCCGTCGATCAGCTGCGCGAGCAGGGTGCGGAGATCATCGAGGTTGATTGCCCGCATTTCGATGACGCCTTGGCAGCGTACTACCTGATCATGCCGTGTGAGGTCTCGTCCAACCTGGCACGTTTCGATGGCATGCGCTACGGCCTGCGCGCTGGCGATGACGGCTCCCACTCCGCGGAGCAGGTCATGTCCCAGTCCCGTGCAGAGGGCTTTGGCCCCGAGGTAAAGTGCCGCATCATGCTGGGCACCTATGCGCTGTCCGTTGGCTACTACGACGCCTACTACCTGCAGGCGCAGCGCGTGCGTACCCTCATTGCGCAGGACTTTGCCCGTGCCTTCGAGCGGGTTGACGTGCTCGTTTCCCCGACCACCCCGACTACCGCATTCAAGCTGGGGGAGAAGGCCGAGGATCCGATGGCAATGTATAACTTTGACCTGTGCACCCTGCCGCTGAACCTGGCCGGCCTGTGTGGCATGTCTGTGCCCTCCGGTTTGGCCAGCGATACCAACCTGCCCACCGGTTTGCAGATCATGGCTCCGGCTTTCGAGGATGACCGCCTCTACAAGGTGGGCGCTGCCTACGAGGCCGGCCGCGATAAGTAAAACGCCGCCTGTGGAGTCCCTGACGATTCCATAAGGATTTCTTTACCCCCGTTGAATTTATATTCGGCGGGGGTAAATTATTGGGCATGCATTTCAAAAAGACCGCACTATTTTCGTTGTCTGCAGCTGCACTGATGGGCGCTGGTGCCGCCAACGCCGCGCAGGTCCCCGACATCGATCCGGGGTGTAGCATGACCGCGCCGACTCAGTCTGACCTGATTTCTCCGCTCCCGCAGGGCGCCGAGAAGCTGGAGCCTCAAACTGAAGGACAGACCATCACCGGCGAGCTCCACTCAATCAAGGAAGATGGCAAGCTGAGCGTCACTTTTGCCAAGGACCGCACCTTGGTAGTCACTGATGGCTGCAATATCTACACCACTACCTACGAGGTGGCTAAGGACGGCACTATCAGCGTGGGCGAGTTCAACTCCACCCGCGCGGCCTGCGACGAGCATACGCAGCAGCTTTCCGACGCCCTCCGGGGCCTCCTCGACTCCAACCCCTCCTTCTATAACCTCCCCGGCGGCACCGTTGCCTTGGGTAGCGAGGATGCGGCGGTTGAGTTCACTGTGGCCAAGTAGGAACCAACGGCACTCAGGATAGAGGAAAGCGCACCATGTCGAAGGACGTGGTGCGCATTGGTGTGGGTGGGGACTATTTGGCGTCGGAAAGCGCATAAGCCGCGCCCGCCGAAGCTGCGGTGACGCTGAGTACCGCCGGCCACGCACCGATCTTTTTGGCCAGCGGGTGGGAGGCGCCGAATGCGCCCACGTAGAGTGCGCACAGGCCGGCAGTGGTAGCCGGGGTGGTTTTCTTGGCCCAAGAGCGACCCGCCCATACACCGGCGGCGGCGAGGATTACGCCGCCCAGCGGGCGAATGCCGGTCTCGCGGGCAGTCACCCAGCCACCGATGAGGCCGAGGGTGACAGTGGTGGCGGTAGAAACGTCTTGGGGCTTTTTAATATCGATCATGGACATGTGACCAGTCTAGGTCGACATTTCTCGGCCCGCTAGACTCTAAGGCCATGACTGTGGAGACGCATCTGCCGCCCGAGCGCCAAGCATGGCGCGCCATGTTTGCATTGTCCCTCGGATTCTTTGTGTCCCTGCTGGACCAATCCATGGTGGCGGTGGCGCTGCCTGACCTGCAACGCGAGCTGAACGCGGGGGTAAACCACACCATGTGGGTATCCGCGGCCTATTTGTTGGCTGTGGTGGTGCCGCTGCTCTTTGCCGGCCGCTTGGGCGATGTTTTAGGCCAGCGCCGGATGTTCTGTTTGGGCGTGGGCATTTTCGGGCTGGGTGCGGTGGCGTGTGCCTTGGCGCCCACTGTGGAAGTACTCATTGCGGCGCGAGCCGTGCAAGGCGTGGGTGCGTCCCTCCAGATGCCACAGACCATGTCCGTTATCAATCGCATCTTCGCGCGTGAGCGGCGTGGGCGCGCACTGGGCGTATGGGGCGTGATCGGCTCTGTAGCGGCACTTGCCGGTCCACTCGCCGGCGGCTTCCTTGTGGGGCACTTTGGGTGGCAAGCCGCCTTTTGGGCACACGTTCCCTTCGTGGTCCTAGCCATTGTCTTCGCGCTGCTGTGGGTGCCTGAGCTACCCACGACCGCGCAGTCTATCGATGCGCCCTCGGCCATCGTTTCGCTCATCGCCTTGGCGGCAATCGTCTTTGGTATTCAGCAGGGCCCGGTGCTTGGCTGGGGTTGGACCATCTGGTTGATCCTGCTCGCTGGAGTTGCCGCTAGCGTCTGGTTTGTGCGATTGCAGGCTACTGCCGAATCTCGCGGGGCCAGCCCACTGGTGCCGCTGGCGCTATTTAGTGACCGCAATTACCTGGCGGGCTCGGTAGGCATCATCGCAATGGGGTTTATGGCGGCCGCGGTGATGCTCCCCATTATGTTGTGGCTGCAGACCATGCAGGGAGTGCCTGCAGGCGAAGCCGGCATCATCGTGGCTCCCATGGCGCTGGTATCCCTCCTGATATCCCCGCTCGCCGGAATCATGGCGGACTATGTTAATCCGCGGATCCTGGGGGTGTTGGGATTTTCCATCCTGATACTTTCGCTCCTTGCGGCATGGTGGGTCATGCAGGTCGACGCCCTTCCGTGGGTACTCGGGCTGCCTATTGCCAGCCTAGGTGTGGGGCAGTCGTTCATTTGGGGTTCCAACGCAGCCACCACCTTGCGCGATATCTCACCAGAACTTATGGGCGCTGCCTCCGGTGTGTACAACACCTCCCGCCAGGTGGGATCCGTGGTGGGAGTTGCCCTGGTATCCGCAGTTATGCAAACGGGTAGCCCAGAGGCGGCAATTATTAATTCGCTGCTCGTCATCGTGGCTGCGCTGGTGGTGGGCCTAGTTTCTGCCCTAGGTTTTAGGGACACTCTGCAGGCCTAAAAATCGCGCGCTAGATTGGTAGATATGCGTCTAGGTGTTTTAACGTCCGGCGGCGATTGCCCCGGCCTCAATGCTGTAATCCGTGCGGTAGTGCGTACCGCGTCCAATGAATTTGGAGATACCGTTGTAGGTTATGAAGACGGCTGGGTGGGCCTGATGGAAGACCGCCGCCGCGATCTTTATGACGATGCGGAAATCGACCGTATTCTGTTGCGCGGCGGCACCATCCTGGGCACCGGTCGCCTGCATCCGGATAAGTTCAAGGCCGGCCTTGACCAGATTAAGTCCAACATGGCGGATGCCGGGGTGGATGCCCTTGTCGCCATCGGTGGTGAAGGTACCCTCAAGGGCGCAAAGTGGCTTTCTGATAACGGCGTGCCAGTAGTGGGCGTGCCGAAGACCATTGATAATGACGTCAATGCCACCGACTACACGTTTGGTTTCGATACTGCGGTTTCTGTGGCCACCGATGCTATCGACCGTCTGCACACCACCGCAGAGTCCCATAACCGCATCCTGATCGTGGAGGTTATGGGCCGCCACGTGGGATGGATTGCCCTGCACGCGGGCATGGCCGGCGGTGCGCACTACACCGTGGTACCGGAAGAGCCCTTTGATATCGCGGAGATTACGAAGGCGATGGAACGCCGCTTCCAGATGGGTGAGAAGTACGGCATTATCTGTGTGGCAGAAGGCGCCCTCCCAAAGGAGGGGACGATGGACTTTGAGGCCGGCGGTGTCGATCAGTTTGGGCACCAGACTTTCAACGGCATCGGCCAGGTAATCGGCGATGAAATCAAGGCACGCACCGGGTATGACGTGCGTACGACCGTGCTGGGGCATATCCAGCGCGGCGGCACGCCGACGGCCTATGACCGCGTGCTTGCTACTCGCTACGGCGTGCACGCAGCGCGCGCCATCCACGAAGGCAAGTCTGGCATGTGTGTTGCCCTCCATGGTGAGGATATTGACCTCGTCCCGTTGGAAGATGCCGTGGGTACGCTGAAGACGGTACCGGAATCGCGTTATCGCAACGCCCAGGCGCTCTTTGGCTAGAGGCATACTGCGTTCCGAATATTAAGATAGCGCTCCCACTGAGTGGGAGCGTATTCTTTTGCCTATGAGTATCGATAGTATGACAGATAATCGGGTGGAGGCGCCCGCTGCGCCCTCCTCAGCACAAGACCGTCAAGCACTTATTGCAGCGCTAGGCTTTCCCGTGCTCGTGATTATCGGTGGCGTGGTGGGATACCTCGCGCCAGAAACCGCAGCTTCCTTCGCCCCGCAGGTCACCCCGCTGCTGGGTATTGTCATGTTCGGTATGGGCCTAACCCTCAAGCCGGTGGATTTTGCTTTGGTGGCACGCCGTCCGCTGCCCGTTTTCATTGGAATGGTAGCGCAGTTCGTTATCATGCCGCTAGTGGCGCTGCTGGTAGTCGTGGTGATGGATCTTCCCGATGCTGTAGCTGCCGGCGTTATCCTTGTAGGATGCGCGCCCGGCGGTACGAGTTCCAATGTGGTGATCTTGCGCGCGGTGATGTGGCTCTGTCGGTGACCATGACGTCCATTTCCACCCTGTTGGCGCCGGTTCTTACCCCTTTGCTGACCTTGTGGTTGGCGGGGGAGTATATGCCAGTCTCCGCTTCAGCCATGGCGGGGTCCATTGTCAAGGTAGTTCTCATTCCCGTCGTTGCCGGCATCCTTATCGGCATGCTGGTTCCGCGCCTGGTGGCAAAGATTAACGCGGCGCTGCCGTGGATCTCGGTTGCGGCCATTTCGGCCCTTGTGTGCATCGTGGTCGGCGGCGCGCACGACACCATCGCTACGGCGGGTGCGCTGGTCTTTGCGGCCGTAGTTGCCCATAATGCCTGTGGCTATCTGCTGGGCTACATTGCAGGAGCGGTCACCAAGCAGCCGGTCGCCGCGCGGCGCACCATGGCCGTCGAGGTGGGCATGCAAAACTCCGGCTTGGCCACCTCCCTGGCATCGACCTATATGAACCCATTGGCCGCCCTGCCAGGTGCCGTCTTTTCGGTGTGGCACAACCTCTCTGGTGCGGTGCTGGCAGCCATCTGCCGCTATTCGGATTCCCGGAAGTAGGGCGGAAGAACTGCTAAAAATTAATCGTGACCGCAGGGTAGGACTCGTCTACATACCAGGGCTCTTTCTGCATGGTGAGTGGGGGCTGGCCTTGCTCGAAAGATAGGGTGTCGCCGTCTTTGACGGTGGCGCCTTGCAGAACATGGTCTGCGATATTGGCCAGCTTGTAATAGAGATCGGTGGGATCCATGGATTCGGTGGCTGCCTGGACTTCCGGGTGTCCGGCTTGGACCAGCCCAACGGTATAACCCAAGATTTTGTTTTCTTTTTGGGTAAGCCACACCGGAGCGATGTGCATTGGGGCAAGGTTGTCTCGAACGGCCTCGAGGAATGTATTCGGCGCAATGGATACGTTTCCGCGGGGGTTGTGGACTATCAGGCAGTCGGGGTGCTCGGCTACCACCGCAGTGGCCTTGGAGAGTAGCTCAAGGTGATCGCGGCGGGCCTCGCGGAATTGCTTCGCGCGATCATTTTCGGTCTCACGGGGAAGCACGGACACGAGGATTTGTGCGGTGGCAGAATCGAGGCCGCGGGCATCCGCGCTCAAAATGGGGTGGAGGCCATAGCTATCGCGAGTGGGAGGGGTATCGACGGCTTGGTAGTGCAATAGGAAGGAATCATCAAGCTCGACCATGATGCTTCCCGGATTCTTGCCCGGCATGATATCTCCCAGGCGATCGCCAAAAGTGGTGGTCAGGCGTTCGCTTACCTCCTCAGGGGTAGGGGCAGTGCGGAAGACTGCGATGTTGATCAACGGGGCATCGATAAGCGCGGCATCAACGCTATGTGGTGTAGTCATAATATTCAGCTTAGGGGCGTGAGCGCGCGGGCGCATGGACGTATTAAGATGGCACGCATGACTGCTGCGATGTATGACCTGATGGACTTCGATGAGGTCCTAGAAAAGTTCGAACCGGTAATGGGCATGGAAGTCCACGTAGAGCTGGATACGGAAACCAAGATGTTTTCTACCTCTCCTACGAACTTCAACGCAGCGCCTAATTCCAACGTTGACCCGGTCTCCCTGGGCCTGCCCGGTGCGCTGCCGGTAGTTAACTCCAAGGGCGTGGAGGGTGCCATCAAGATTGGGCTTGCGCTTAATTGCTCCATTGCGGAGTCCTCACGCTTTGCCCGCAAAAATTACTTTTACCCGGACCAGCCGAAGAATTACCAGATTTCCCAGTACGACGAGCCGATTGCCTATGACGGCTACCTGGACGTTGTGCTGGAAGACGGCACCGAGTGGCGCGTGGAAATCGAGCGTGCCCACATGGAGGAAGACACCGGCAAGTTGACCCACCTCGGTGGTGCGGATGGCCGTATTCACGGCGCCACGGCGTCCCTGGTGGATTGTAACCGTGCGGGTATTCCTCTCATTGAGATTGTTACCAAGCCGATCATTGGCGCCGGTGAGCGCGCGCCCGAGGTGGCTAAGGCTTACGTTTCCGCCCTGCGCGAGCTCGTTGCAGCCTTGGGCGTTTCCGACGTCCGCATGGACCAAGGCTCTATGCGTGTGGATTCCAACCTATCCCTGCGCCCGGTGGGCCAGGAAGAGTTTGGTACCCGTACCGAAACCAAGAACATTAACTCCCTGCGTTCCGTGGAGCAGGCGGTTCGCTTCGAGATGCAGCGCCAGGCGCAGGTGCTCGAAGATGGCGGCACCATTGACCAGGAAACCCGCCACTATCAAGAGGCCGATGGCACCACCTCCAAGGGTCGTCCGAAGGAAACCGCGGAAGACTACCGTTACTTCAATGATCCGGACCTGCCGCCGGTCATCGCCCCGCGCGAGTGGGTAGAAGAGCTGCGCCAGACCCTTCCGGAGCTGCCATGGGTTCGCCGTGCGCGCATCCAGGAAGAGTGGGGCATCAAGGATGAGGAGATGCGCGACCTGGTTAATGCCGGTGCCCTCGACCTCATCGTGGATACCGTCGAGGCCGGTGCGAAGCCAGACGAGGCACGCTCCTGGTGGGTTTCCTACCTAGCCGGCAAGGCCAACGAGCAGGATACCGATCTTGCTGGTTTGTCCATTACTCCGCAGCACGTGGCGCGCGTTATCGCGCTCGTCAACGAGGGCAAGTTGACTGTCTCTTATACACATCTGACGCTGCCGACGATCTACTCTG
>OJLD01000101.1_pt1 | contig 7416 bp, 7 predicted proteins | sample 1596881 | NCBI WGS metagenome assembly OJLD01 (sample SAMEA3904695, study PRJEB24821) | metagenome | biome: Builtin; feature: hospital; material: surface | place: USA | collected 2013-08-16
GAAATTATTCCAATAGTGAGCTTAGCTTTAGTGATGGGATTAACATCTTTATTGGAGATAATGCCCAAGGTAAGACTAATCTGCTAGAATCACTTTATTATTTGGCCAATGCGACAAGCTTTAAGAAAAATAGAGATAAGGACATAATAAGCTTTAATAAGTCATCTATGAAATTATCTGGTCTTATTAGAAAAGGCATGTATTTTAAGGATGTAGTAATAGAAGTAGATGCTTATGGTAAGAAAATTTCTGTAAATGGAGTAAAATATGAGAGAAACAAGGATTTAAAGGCTTTATTTTCTGTGGTATTATTTACCCCTGAAGACTTGTTAATTATAAAGGAAGGTCCTAATTTAAGACGTGATCTTATAGATGATATAATAGTAAGCATAGATTTTTCCTATAAGAAAACAAAAAAAGAATACGATAAGCTTGTTTTTGAACGCAATAAGCTTTTAAAAAATCAAAATAGTCCTTACTTTAAAGAACAATTGGATGCTTTTGATAAATCTATAGTAAAATACGGCTATAAAATTTATAAAAGACTTATAATCCAGATATAAATGCAGCAAGTATAGAAGACTATTATCAAAATTTTTTTAAAAAAAGAAGCGATGATTTAAGATATATGACAACTCAAAAAGGAATCCATAAGGATGATGTTGATATATTAATAAATGATAAGCTAATAAAAAACTTTGGATCTCAAGGCCAACAGAGGTCAGCAATATTAAATATAAAATTAGCCCAAGTTAAATTGATAAAAGAAGTGACAGGTGAAACATCTGTCATTTTATTTGATGATGTTTTTTCAGAATTAGATGAAAAAAGATCGAGGTTTCTTTTAGAAAACTTAGGAGGCTATCAGACAATTATTACAGCTACCAATACCAAGAGTTTGGATATGGTAGATAAATCAAGCATTAGATATATAAAAAATGGAATAATTTTTGATAATTAATAAAGATTAAATTAATAGCTAATCTTGATTTTAGAAAGGAAAATTATGACAGAAAACAATTATGATGCCGGTAATATCAGGGTCTTAGAAGGGCTTGAACCTGTTAGACTTAGACCTGGTATGTATATAGGCTCAACTAGCGAAAAGGGATTACATCACCTAGTATATGAGGTTGTAGATAACTCTGTAGATGAGGCACTAGCTGGTCGTTGTGATTACATAAAAGTAACTGTATCAGAAGATAACATAATAACAGTAGAAGATGATGGATCAGGTATTCCTGTTAAAGAACACCCACAAACTCACAAATCTACCTTAGAAACAGTTCTTACAGTCTTACATGCAGGGGGTAAATTTGATTCATCTGCCTACCAATTTTCAGGAGGGCTTCACGGTGTAGGTGTTTCTGTAGTAAACGCTTTATCGGAGTATCTTATAGCTGAAGTAAAAAGAGATGGTCACCTTCATAGGATGACTTTTGAGCGTGGTGTAGCTACAAGTGATCTTGAAATTCTAGGCGGAACTAATGAAACTGGTACAACAATAACTTTTAAACCAGATTCTGAAATATTTGAAACAACTGTATTTGATAAAAAAACTTTGGAACGCAGATTCCGTGAAATGGCATTTTTAAATTCTGGTGTTCAAATTATATTAGAAGATAAAAGAGATGAATCTATAGATACCTTTAAATATGATGGTGGAGTTAGGGAATTTGTAGAATACTTAAACCGTAACAAAGATTCAATAATGACTACTATCCCACATTTTGTAGGTAGTCAAGAGGATACAGAAATAGAAATAGCTTTCCAATATACAGACTCTTATAGCGAAAATATCTTAACTTTTGCAAATAATATATTAACTCCAGAAGGAGGGACTCACCTATCAGGATTTAGATCAGCCTTAACTCGTGGAGTAAATGATTATGCTAGAAAATATAATTTTATAAAAGAAAATGAAGATAATCTACAAGGTGAAGATGTTCGTGAAGGGATGACTGCTATAGTATCCGTAAAGATATCTGAGCCACAATTTGAAGGACAAACTAAGGCAAAACTTGGTAATTCAGAAGTGCGTGGAGCAGTAGATTCATTTTTTTCATCAAAACTTGAAGCATTCTTAGAAGAAAATCCAAAAGTAGCAGCAGTAATCTTAGATAAAGCCTTATCATCTAGAAGAGCTCGTGAAGCAGCTCGCAAGGCTCGTGATTTAACTCGTAAAAGATCAATTCTAGATTCTGCAACACTTCCAGGAAAACTTGCCGATTGTCAATCAACAGATATAAATGAAAATGAAATATTTATAGTCGAAGGTAACTCAGCTGGTGGCTCTGCAAAGGGAGGACGTGATAATAAAATTCAAGCTATCCTTCCTCTAAGAGGAAAAATCCTTAATGTAGAAAAAGCAAAACTTGATCGTATCTTAAATTCGGAAGAAATTAAGGCTATGATTACAGCATTTGGTACAGGTATAGGTAAAGATTTTGATATATCAAAACTCCGTTATGGAAAAATTATAATCATGACAGATGCCGATGTCGATGGTGCCCACATCCGTACCCTACTTTTAACATTCTTTTATAGATACATGAGAGAATTAGTAGACGATGGACATATTTACGTAGCTCAACCGCCTTTATATAAAATTAGTCATGGCAAAACCGAACGCTATGTATACTCAGATCAAGAACGTGATAGGGTCCTAAAAGATCTTAATGGTGCTAATTATAAAATAAACCGTTATAAGGGACTTGGTGAAATGAACGCTGAGCAACTTTGGGAAACTACTATGAATCCAGATAATAGAGTACTTCTAAGAGTATTAGCAGATTCTGAATCAACTACTACAGATGATACCTTTAGTCTACTTATGGGAGAAAAAGTAGAACCAAGACGTGAATTCATAGAAGAAAACGCCAAATACGCAAGCAATATTGACGTATAGGAGGCAAGATGATAGAAATTAATAATGATAATAATATTATAAATGTAGATCTAGAAGATAAAATGAAAGATGCTTATCTAGACTATTCCATGTCCGTAATAGTATCTCGTGCTTTACCCGATGTTAGGGATGGGTTAAAACCCGTACATAGAAGGATTCTTTATGGAATGGATGGCTTAGGTCTAGATCCAAGCAAGCCAACCCGTAAATCAGCAAGAGTAGTCGGAGAAGTAATGGGTAAATATCATCCTCATGGTGACTCTGCCATATATGATGCTCTTGTAAGACTTGCTCAAGATTTCTCAACTAGATATCCTTTAGCCCAAGGTCAAGGTAACTTTGGTTCTATAGACGGGGATGACCCAGCCGCTATGCGTTATACAGAAGTTAAGATGAGTAAAATTGCCAAAGAAATGCTACGCGATATCAACAAAGATACAGTAGATTTTATGCCAAACTTCGATGAAGAAGAAAAAGAACCAATAGTTCTACCGTCCAGATTTCCAAATTTACTTGTAAATGGTTCTAATGGTATAGCTGTAGGTATGGCAACAAATATGGCACCGCATAATCTAAATGAAGCCATAGATGCATCAATTGCCTATATGAAAAATCCTGAGATTAACATCCAAGAATTAAATAAAATCATAAAAGGTCCAGATTTTCCAACAGGTGCAAAGATTTTAGGAAAATCAGGTATTAAAGAAGCCTATGAAACTGGACGTGGCAAGGTTAAGCTACGTGGTATTGCAGAGATTGAGCCATTTAAGAAAAATCGTGAACGTATAATAGTTTCAGAGATTCCTTATCAAGTTAATAAGGCAAGACTTATAGAAAAAATTGCAGATCTTGTAAAAGATAAGAGAATAGACGGCATATCTGATATACGTGATGAATCAGATAGAAAAGGTATGCGTATAGTTATTGAAATTAAACGTGATGCAAATGCTAATATAGTTTTAAATAACTTATACAAATATACTCAATTAGAAACAACATTTGGAATAATAAATCTAGCTTTAGTAGATGGTGTTCCAAAGATATTAAATCTTAAAGAACTAATAAAATATTACATTGATCATCAAAAAGATGTAGTAACTAGAAGAACAGAATTTGACTTGGCACGTGCAAATGCCCGCAAGCATATAGTGGAAGGATTGATAATTGCTATAGATAATATAGATGAAATTATCAAAATTATCAGATCTTCTTATGATGATGAGCAAATTAAAGGGATTTTCTTAGAGAGATTTGGACTTACAGATCTCCAATCTCAAGCTATCTTAGATATGAGATTAAAACGTCTATCAGGACTCGAAATTGAAAAGCTTAATGCTGAAAATAAAGAGCTTGAAGAAACAATTTCTTATTTAAGATCTATTCTAGATTCTGAGGAGAAATTAATCGAACTTATAGAAGATGAGCTTAATGAAATCAAAGAAAAATACGGAGATAAACGTCGTACTAAAATAGTAGCTGACGAGGGTGAGATTGATATAGAAGAACTAATCGAAAAAGAAGATATACTAATTACTCTTACAAATGATGGATATATTAAAAGACTTCCAGTAGATACCTACAAAGTACAAAATAGAGGTGGTAAAGGTATATCTGCGGCAAATACTAAAGAAGATGACTTTATTAAACGCATAATGACAACAAATACTCATGAAGATTTACTATTCTTTACGTCATTTGGTAGAGTCTATTCTTTAAAGGGATATCAAATCCCAGAAGGGAGTCGCACAAGCCGTGGTCAAGCTATTATAAACATTCTAAGCCTAAATAGTGGAGAAAAGATAACAGAAATTATGAGTCTATCAGAACTAAATGAAGATGATCAGATAGTTTTACAAACAAAAAATGGTAAAATAAAGAAAACTGATGCAATTAATTTCACATCTATACAAAGAAATGGAATAATAGCTATAGGTCTAGAAGAAGATGACAAACTAATTTCAGCACGTCATATTGAAAAAGAAGAAGAACTAATAATATCAACTAAAGATGGTATGACTATCCAATTTAGTACAGAGGATGTAAGAAGTATGGGTCGTCAAGCTCGTGGTGTTCGTGCTATAAAACTTAGCGATAACGATGAAGTAGTAGCAATGAATATCAGAGGAGATGAAACTTACTTACTAGTAGTGACAGAAAATGGATTTGGTAAAAAGACTTCCTTTAACAATTTCAACAACCAAAACAGAGGTGGTAAAGGAATCAGATGTCATAAGGTCACAGAAAAAACAGGCTGTGTAGTAGATACTCTTCCGGTAGATCTAGATGATGATGTCTTGATGGTATCCCTAAATGGTGATATGATTAGGATTAAAGCAAAAGATATATCAACAACAGGTAGAAATACCATGGGTGTGACACTTAAAAATCTTAAGGATGAAACAGATAAGATAGTTTCTGTTGCAAAGTATGATGGTACTATTGAAGTAGAAGCAGAGGAAGAAAATGTTTGATAAAAAATTAGAAACAAATGGTAATACTCAAACTATTAAATTAATAGGCGATTTAGATGTATACTCTGAAGATGACTTTAAGTCATTCATTGATGAGCAAATAGATGTAAATAAAGATATAGTATTAGATCTTTCCGACCTAGAATATTTGGATTCCACAGGTCTTGGTATGTTTATGAATATATACAAAATGTTAGATGCAAATGGTAAGAGTATAAAAATCATAAATGCTAAAGAAAACATCAAAAAATTATTCAAAATAACAGATCTTACTGCTCTTTTTGATATGGAGTAAAGAATGGAAAATATAAGTATTAAAATTCCACCAAATAAAATATATATAAAGTCAATCAGACTATTTACAGCTTCATTAGCTAGCGATTTAGGATTTAATATAGAAAAGGTAGAGGATTTAAGAGTAGTAGTAAGCGAAGCTATAAATTATAAGCTCAGTGATGAGGCTATAACAGTTGAATTTTTACCAGAAGATGAAAGTCTATCTATAAAAGTTATAGGAAAAGATAAATCCCTAGATGAACGAGCATTAAAAATGCGTGATCTAATCCTTAAAGAATTAGCAGATGAAGTTAATATAAGTGAGGATGCTATCGAAATCACACAAAAGGCATAGTTATGACAGATAAGAAAGACAAAGATAAAACTGAACAAGAGCATAAAGAAGAGATCAAAAAAAAGTTTGAAGAGTTTTATCAAACCCGTGATAAGGATCTTCGTGATGAGCTTATAGAAGAGCATATGTATATAGTTGATATTTTATCAAATAAATACGTTGGAAAGGGCATAGAAAAAGATGATCTTTATCAAGTAGCAAGTCTTGGCCTAATCTATGCTATCGACAGATATGATCCGACCAAAGGTTACGAATTCTCTTCATTTGCTACTCCAACTATAATGGGAGAACTCAAAAGATATTTTAGAGATAAGGGTTGGGTAATAAGAGTACCAAGAAGGATTCAAAACTTATATAAAAAGATAAACTCTGCCAAAAAAACTCTCCCCCAGGAGCTTCAAAGAACTCCAACAGTAAAAGATATAGCAGACTATCTTGGGGAAGATGAAGAAACTATTCTAGAAACTATGGAAGCAAGCAAAGTATATTCTCCACAAAGCTTAGATATGAAATATCAAGTTCAAAAAGGAGAAAATTCCATAGACCTTGCAGAGATGATAGGAGAAGAAGACAGGAACTTCGATTCAGTAGAACTATCAGATCTTATAGAAAAATCAACAGCGAGGCTAAATGATCTAGAAAAAGAAATACTTGAACTAAGGTATTACGAGGGACGTACACAAATAGATATAGCTAGTACCTTAGATATATCTCAAATGACAGTAAGTAGAATAGAAAAGAAGATACTCCAAAAGTTCACACTAGAACTAGAAAAAATGGAGGAAGTTTAAAAACACGCTATATTAAACATGGCGTGTTTTTTATATAAAATGAATGTACATTATAGAATAATGTTATCATTTTATTTATTAGTGCAGTGGATTAAAAAAAGTTATAACAATAATAAAAATTCTATCAAAATTTAGTTAAAGGAATTAGTATGAATTCAGAAAATAGATCTTTATACCCTTTTATAGGCAGAGAAATTAAGAATTTAAGAGAATTTCATCATATTACGCAAGAAGATCTGTCAAATATGAGTGGAGTTAATAAAGATACCATTAGAAAGATTGAAAATGGATATGTGGATGCTAATATTGTAACATTAATGCTACTCTTGGAGTAAGCATAAATGATGTTGGTAATTCTTTGTTTAGTAAAAAAGGAACTATTCATTATCATATAAATAATATTTATAAAGAAATAGAAAATAGCCTTTTAACTTATGATTATAAGAAAATAGAACTGCTACTTAATAATCTTTCAAGTTTAGATTATTCATTTTTACCTTGTTCTACATATAAAGAAATTGAATCTAGGAACTTACTTTATAAGTCTTTTGTAGAAAATAGTTTATATGGGAACTATTATAAATCTTTAGACTTGCTTTTTGAATCGATTGAGAT
>OJLD01000108.1_pt1 | contig 7298 bp, 6 predicted proteins | sample 1596881 | NCBI WGS metagenome assembly OJLD01 (sample SAMEA3904695, study PRJEB24821) | metagenome | biome: Builtin; feature: hospital; material: surface | place: USA | collected 2013-08-16
TTTCTGCCTGTCTCGTGGGCTCGGAGATGTGTATAAGAGACAGATTATAGACAAGAATCTAGAAAAAAAACTATAAGGAGATATTATGGATAGAGTAAAGAAGTTTTTTTTTGACTTATATAATAGTAACTTTGCTAATCGTAATTTATTTCTATATCAGAGATAAACAAATAAATTATGATTATATAAAAACAATACTTATACAACTAATTGTCATGATTATTGTCTTTTACTTATCTAAAAAAAATCTAGATAAATAAAAATATGCGATTAGGGCTATTTTACATGAACATTATCCTCTATATCTAGGATTTATTTATACAAAACAGCCCTTTTTAATATCTACTATAAATAAATTTATATAGAAACTTCCTTAGGTTTTAATTTATTTTCTAAAGCAGCTAAGAGTAAGTCTGCTATAACTGCCATAAGTGCTGTAGGTATAGCACCTGCAATTATTATCGGACTACCATTGGCTACTGTGATACCTCTAGTGATTATATCACCAAGTCCTCCAGCTCCTATAAAAGTTCCTACAGCTGTTACACCTATTGCTACTACTAGGGCATTTCTGATACCACCCATTATTATAGAAACGGATAAGGGGAACTCTATTTTTCTTCTAATCTGACTTTTTGTCATTCCCATACCTTTAGCAGCATCTACTATGGCTGGAGAAACTGAGTTTATCCCTGCTACCGTATTTTTTAATATAGGTAGTATAGAGTATAAAAATACTGATAAAACTACAGTATTAGGACCTGTACCTATAGCAAACATAAGTATGGCAAGCATAGCAAGAGAAGGTATCGTCTGCATAACATTGGCTATGCTAATGAAAAAATTAGAAAGCTTCCCCCTTCTTGCTATCAAAAACCCTAGCGGAATTGCTAATATAGATGCAAATAATACTCCATAGATTGATATTAGGAAGTGTCTAATAAACTGTTCAAACACATAGGATCCATTTTGTGAATAATACAATAAAACTTTATTCATATTTTCCCATCCTTTCCTTTATATCAAAGTCCTTAGAACTATTATCATCTTCAAAATAGTTATTTTTTTCTAAAAACTCTTTTGCTACAACTGGTGGTTCCACTAAATCTTCATCCGCTCTTCTATTTAACTCTTGCATAGTTTTTGTATCTATTTTTCCACTAAGCTTTGATAAGATGCTATTTACTTCGGGATATTTGTTTATTATATCCTCTGTTGCTACTAAAGAACAATCATAAGGTGGGAAGAGCTTTTTATCGTCTTCTAATAATACTAAATCATATGAAGCTATTTTACCATCAGTAGAATATCCCAAAACAACATCCATTTCACCAGATGCAAGCGCAGTATATACTAGACCGATTTGCATAGGATATATCTCTTTAAATTTGAATCCATAAATATCTTTAAAGGCCTCATATCCATCACCTTTTCTACTAATCCAAGCTGTATCTACTCCTACCTTTATCTTATCTTTCACTTTTTCTAGATCTGATACTTTCTTCACATCATTTTTCTCGGCAAAATCTTTTGTTACCATAAAAGCATAGGTATTTTCAAATCCATAAGACGGATACCATAATCTATTCCATCTCTTATAATATTCATCTTGAACTACTCCCAAAGCTTTATCTGGGTCTTTAATAGGATCCATGCCAAGCTCTCCTGTCAAGGATGTTCCTGTATACATACCTGCTGATATATTTACATCTCCCTTAAGCATAGCTATATGATTTAGAATAGAGGATGAAAGATTTGGTATCATTGAAACTTTTAAGTCTGTATAGTGTTCTATCATTTGTCTATCAATCTCTCCAAGTATTAATCTTTCAGTATTTGAACCAGAAGCTATTACAATATCTTCATTAGCATCTGCCCCAATTCCTGGAAGGGTACAAGAGGTAAATATCAAGCTAAGTGATAGGATAAACATAATAAAGCTCTTTTTAAATTTCATCATCCAACCTCGCTTACTTTCTCAGGGGACAATCTATCTTCGATTCTTCCAAGTAAAAAGTCAATTAATATTGCCATAAGGGTTACAGGTATAGTTCCCCATATAACCATAGGTAAAATCGCATTATCTAGGCCATTAAATATATAATCTCCAAGTCCACCTGCTCCAACATAAGAGGCGAGAGTAGCCCAAGCTAAGACATATACAGCTGATAATCTTATTCCACTCATTATGACAGGCATAGCCATCGGTATTTGAACTTTAAATAAAACTTGTGACCTAGACATTCCCATACCCTTAGCAGCATCAAGTAAGTCTTTATTCACACCATCTATGCCTAAATATGTATTTCTCATTATAGGAAGAAGAGAATATATAAATAAAGCTGCAATTGCAGGCTTAACACCTACACCAAAAAGAGGAATCATTAAAGCTAAGAGCGCAAATGATGGTACTGTTTGAAGAATAGAAGCTATGGCCATGACAATTTTTGCCGCCTTTTTGCTTCTTATAAGAAGAATTCCTATTGGTACTGCTACAATTATTCCCAAAATTAAGGATATGGCAGAAATATATAAGTGTTCTCCGCATTTAGCTAATAAATCAGCATAGTTTTTGCTAAGAAAATCAGCCATTGCTATCACCTTTATTTCCTAAATTTTGTTTAGAATCATGGGATGCTTCTTTCATTAATTCTTCCAAATTATCATCTTTATCTCTAGTCTCCTCTTGCTTATCTGATGAATCATCCCGCAAGTTTGTATAAATCGTATCTACTATAGTAGCTCTAGTTATAAGCCCTATTAATCTATTCTCATCATCTACAACTGGTAAGTTTTTAGTATCTAGATTGTATACATCACTTATAGCATTCATTATGCGAGTATTGCTAGTGATAGAGTAGACTGGCTTAGTAACTTCATCTAGATCTTTGACATTTTTACCGTATTTTAAAATATCAAACATACCAACTTGTCCTAAGAGTTTATTATCTTTATCTACTACAAACACCGTATCTACTCTCTTTTGTCTCATTAAAAGCAAAGCATCATAAGTATTTTTTTCTAAGCTTAGAGATATAGGATTTTTTAACATTACCTTATCTACAGTCTCATAAGAAGTCTTAGCTTCATTTAATTTCTGTTCACCCAAAAGATCTCTAACATAATCACTAGCAGGGTTTTTTAGAATATTTTCTGGTGTATCAAATTGTATAACTTCACCCTTATTCATAATTACAATTCTATCTGCTAGAGTTAAAGCTTCATCCATATCATGAGAAACAAATACTATAGTTTTGCCCATTTCTTTTTGAAGTCTTTTTACGATCTTTTGTAGGGAATCACGAGTTATAGGATCGAGAGCACCAAAGGGTTCATCCATTAGAATAATATCTTGGTCTGCTGCTAGAGCCCTAATAACTCCTATCCTTTGTTGTTGTCCTCCAGATAGTTCTTGAGGATACTTATCAAGATAGGATATAGGTAAGTCAACCTTCTCTATTAAATTTTCTGCTATAGGTCTAAGCTTATCCTCATCCCATTCTAAAAGTCTTGGAACCAAAACTATATTATCAAAAACTGTCATATGAGGAAATAGACCAATCTGTTGAATAACATAACCAATTTTTCTTCTTAAATCCACAGGATTATAATCCTTTATATTGGATCCATCAATTAATATTTCTCCCTCAGTTACTTCATTCATGCGATTTATCATTCTCATACATGTAGTCTTTCCCGAACCACTAGTCCCAATAAAGCATATAAACTCACCATCGTTAAATTTTAAATTTATATCCTTTACTGCGACTTGATTGCCAGGATAGATTTTGCTAACATCTTTAAATTCTATCAAGTCACTTACTCCTTTCGTAATAATTATTTAGTTATATTAAAACAAAAACTAAATTATCAGTTTATTTATACCCGAAAAGAGTGTATTTTATAATAAAACCTAATATGAAGCCTATATTAACTATTAATCCTCAGATTGATAGTTTATAATATCAGATATCAGATAAAGTGATCCACACCATAATACCAAGTCGTTCCTACCACATATATTTTTTGAATATTCATAAGCTTTTTTATTGTCCTCTATAGTAATAGCAGTCCTAAACTTTTCTTTAGTAATATCACTGAGTTCATCAAAGTCAAAGGCTCTAGGATTATCAATACTTGTAACTATTAATTCATCTGCTATTTCGCTTAATCTTCTTATTATGTATTCATAGTCCTTATCATTTAGAACTGAAAATCCTATGATTAATTTTTCATAAGAAAAACTTTTAAGTGTATCTATCAGAGCATCTATAGCTTCTTTGTTATGACTCCCATCTACTATAACTCTAGGATTACTACTAATTGTTGTAAGTCTGCCTATATTTTCTGTATTTTCTAGTGCATCTTTTATAATTTTTTCGTCAATATTAAAATCTTTCTTAAAATAATCGAGGATGAGTAAAGCCAAACCACGCATTATATATTTGATGTTTTCCCAAAAAGCTTTAATTTTACATCCTTATAATTTCTAAAATCAAATATATTAGCCTTATCATCAGCTTGCTTTATCTCAATCTCATCCTTACTAAAAGTAAACGAACTACTATTAGTATCCTCTACCTTTTTTGAAAATACTCCCATTGCGACAGAATCATTTGGGTATATGAAAACAGGACAATTTTCTTTTATAATTCCAGCCTTTTGATAGGCAATTTCCTCAATACTATCACCTAAAATATTCATATGGTCCATAGAAATTGTAGTTATTACAGAAGCTAGTGGTTTTTTTATAATATTTGTACTATCGAGCAGACCACCAAGTCCTGTTTCTATAATTGCCACATCAACTTTTTGTTCATAAAAATATATATAAGCCATGGCTGTAAGAACTTCAAAATAGCTTAGGTAATATCCCTTATTGTCTAGCATTTCAATAGGTTTCTTAAGCCTTTTAACCAAGTCAACAAATTCATCATCACTTATATCACACTCGTTTATAGCTATGGCTTCATTTATCCTCCTAATATAAGGAGAAGTAAAAGTGGCAGTTTTGTTCTTACTAGCTAGAGCTTTAGCTAGCATTTTTGTTGTTGATCCCTTGCCATTAGTGCCAGCTATATGAATGGTTTGTATCTTATCTTGAGGATTATCAAATTCTTCTAAAAGCAATCTTATCTTATCTAGAGTATGTACTCCCTTAGAAGTTCCCCTATTAAGAATATAATTGGTAGCTTCAGTCATAGTAATATCGTTCAAAATAACCTCCTATTAATTTTTCACAATTTTATTTCATTAGATCATAAAATATCTATCTTTACCTTTAATACATTCAATTCTTCTTGCCAATTGCTAATGCTAATTTTATATAAAAGTTTGACAGGAAAGGCACCTTAATCATATCCATTCTTTCCACCTATTATGATTTGATCAACTTTATTAGCCATTATATTTGGAAGTTTCTCATTAAATCGTACATCCTTAGTATTATAAAAGTATTTAAGCTTCATCTTTTCTCTAATTATAGCATAAATAGTCAAACAAAAAGCCCCTCAAGGGGGCAAAACAAAAACATATATTTAAAATTTTTAGGGGCCAATCTATTAATTATAACTATCTAATTGAGATATAGTTAATTGTGTATTCTACCGGATAGTTAACTCCATTTTTTGTAACTCCATTAACTTTTACTTGAAGTTTTGTTCCAGGTTCATAGTTCATTCCGTATCCAAATGTTACAGCTCTTGAATTTCCTCTAAAGCTATGATCAACATTTAAGTCAGTACTTACTTGACCTGTTGCAAGATCTTTTACTTCTACTGTAGCATTTGTTAAGTCGAAATTTTCACCAAACATTAATGAAAGTGATGATTCTGGTGAATGAAATTCGCTTATAGCTGTCTGTCCTGGATAGGCGTAAACTGTATTTGCGTTTTCTCCATCATAATTATTGTTATTTACAAACATTGCATTGAACTCATCTGTTTGCCCAAAACCAACTGAACTTGATTGTGGATTAAGAATCCATCTTCTATGTCCAACTTCTAATTGATTATCTTTGCCAAGGTCATCTTTTAAGTATTCTACTACTGAATCAAGTAAGTTTAATTGGCTTGATAGATTTGAATTCTTAGCTCCATTAACGCCATCTGCATAAATTGCTGAGTTAGATTCCATACCATTTGGTAAAGCAGGGAAGTGATCGATTTGTAGGTTAAGTCTATTTATCATTGTTGCAGCTTGTGCATATTTAACTTGATCTTTTCCAATTGTAAGTTCCTTTATACCTGAAGCATATCTTGCAGTATTTGCAATGTGTAAGGCATCAAGTTGAGCAGCATTTGAAAGTGTACCTATATTTAAATTATTCAAATCAAGACTTGGATTAGCCGAATAAATATCTTCACTTTCTGGATTTATAAGACTTAATCCGTAAAAATCAGCTTTATTAGAAGCTTGGGATTGATAATTCTTCCAATATGATTTGACTTCTGCTTCAGATGGGCTAGCTACTGTAAGGCCACTAGTAACATTATCAGATTTTCTTGCTTTTTTTTCTTTGACATCTACAGAAGACACCGCTTCTTCAACTGTTTTTGGAAGTGACGTTGATGGTGATGTTCCTGATACCATACCAACTTCGTATTCTTGATCTTCTATTTCATGTTCTTGTTCATATTCATCTTCATGTTCTTGTTCATATTCATCGTTAGATGCTAATAATTCTTCAGCTTCAAAATCATCTTCTATATATTCTAAATCTTCTTCATTTTCTTCAGCTACTTCTTTAACATCATCAGAGATTTCTTCTGCAAGCTCTTTATCTTCTTCTTTTACTTCTTCTACAATTTCTTCTTTATCACCTTCTAAAACTTCATCAATTTCTGGTGTTTGTTCTTTTAGCTCTTTATTATTTACTACAACTTCTTCAAACTCTTTATCTTGCGAATCTTTTTCTTCTTCTTTACCTTCTATATTTTTTTCTTTAGATTGTTCCTTCTCTTTTTCTTTTTTAAGTTCACGTGTTTGAGGGATTAGATAATTTCTATTATCTTCTTCTTTTATTTCTATATCTTCAGCTTTTGGTTTTTCAACATTTGATACTTTAGATTCTTTAACTTCATTAGCTTCATTAACTTCTGTTTCTATTTGAGCTTTGCCTATTTCTACACCTTTGCTTTCAACAGCTTTTTCTGAGCCACATCCTGTTGCTGTTAGTAGCGCTAGTGCTAATACTAATGTTTTAACTTGATTTTTCATTTGTGTTCCCCTTTAACTTGTTTTTGTTTTTTGTTCTTTTTTTAACCTATGCACACTAAAAGGTATATCAGGCCAGGCAC
>OJLD01000115.1_pt1 | contig 7132 bp, 5 predicted proteins | sample 1596881 | NCBI WGS metagenome assembly OJLD01 (sample SAMEA3904695, study PRJEB24821) | metagenome | biome: Builtin; feature: hospital; material: surface | place: USA | collected 2013-08-16
ACAAATACATTGCCATCTATTTCTACATCAAAACCTTCTTTGGCAGAGATTCTTACAACTAAGTAATCTCTTTCAACTTGATATTTTTCTCCATCTAGGTCAATTTCAACAGGGCCCGCTTCAGTCCTTGATACAAAATCTTTAGCATCTACATTTTGTAGGTATTTACCAAAGTCATTTACCTTGGATTGGAATATACGTCCTACTACTCTAAAATCTGGCTTTAAGAAATAATCCATAAATTCAGATAAGTCTTCAGCAAACTCAACTTCCTTGATATTTAGCTCTTCTTTTATGAGAGGAACTAGGCCTACTATTCTTTGTTCATAAGATCCATCTACAATTATTTTTGCAAGTGGTTGGCGAACCTTTAGTGACTCTTTTTCACGTGAAGCACGTCCTAAGTTTACAATCTTACGAACTAAATCCATATCAGCTTCTAGATTTGTATCTATTAAAGAATCATTAGCTTCTGGAAGAAGTTCTGTATGGACAGTCTTTGCACCAGTTAAGTTTCTGTAAACTTCTTCAGCTATAAATGGTGTTATAGGAGCTATTAATTTTGCTATAGTAATTAGCGCATCATAAGTCGTCTTGTAAACAGCTTTTTTGGATTCTGTAAGTTCACTAGTCCAGAATCTCTTTCTATTACGACGTATATACCAATTTGAAAGATCCTCTACTACAAAATCAGAAATCATATGAACTACTTTGTTATATTCAAAGATTTCCATTTGCTCATAATAGTCTTTTACTAGGGAATTAAGTCTAGAATATAACCACTTATCTATCTTTTCTAAATTAACATCACCAATATTTACTAAATCTTCTACTTCTAAGTTATCTGTATTGGCATATAGACTAAAGAAATTATATACATTTTCATAAGTTCTAAAGAAGTTGTTTTTAACTTCTATTAGACCTTGTTCGTCAAATTTCGTTTGCATCCAAGCTGGTGATACATATAAAGAATAGAATCTAACTGCATCTGCACCATACTTATCGAAAAGTTCAAATGGATCTAGGGTGTTGCCCTTTGATTTACTCATTTTTTGTCCATCTTTATCTACTACTAGGTCATTTACAAGAACATTTTTGTATGGAGCTTTTCCCATAGTTATAGTAGAAATTGCCATTAATGAGTAGAACCATCCACGTGTTTGATCTATGCCTTCACATATAAAATCAGCTGGGTAGTAATTTTCAAATAAATCTTTATTTTCAAACGGATAATGTAGCTGTGAAAAAGGCATTGCTCCTGAATCGAACCAAACATCTATTACATCTGGGACTCTATGCATTGTCCCACCACAATGTTCACATTTTATAGATACATTATCTACATATGGTCTGTGTAGTTCTATATTTTCATCTATATCCTCTGTGGCAAGTTCTGCTAGCTCTTTTCGAGATCCTACTGTACGTGTGTGCCCACAATCATCACATTTCCAAATGTTAAGTGGTGTACCCCAGTAACGGCTTCTTGATATTGCCCAATCTTTTACATTTGCTATCCAATTACCAAAGCGCTTTTCACCTATAGTTTCAGGAAACCAATTTACATTTTTATTATTTTCTACCATCTCATCCGAAAATTTGCTCATTTCTATATACCAAGATGGTTTTGCATAATAAACAAGTGGTGTATGACATCTCCAACAGTGTGGATAATTATGCTCTATAGTTTGTTTTTTGAATACTTTGCCATCATTTACTAAATGATGCCAAATGTCTTCGTTAGTGTCAAAAATAAATTGGCCTTTCCAAGGAGTTTCTGTAAAATTACCTTCCAAATCAACTGGCTGTACAAAGGCTAAACCATATTTTCTACCTATTTGATAGTCATCCTCACCAAAGGCTGGTGCAGAGTGAACTATACCTGTGCCGTCTTCTGCTGAAACATAGTCAGCTAAGGTTATTATAAATGCATGATCAGAATCTACATCTACATATGGTAAAAGTTGCTCATATTTCATGTATTCCATTTCAGAGCCCTTTAAAGTTTCTACTACTTCATATTCGTGACCTTCCATTAGACTTTCTGAAAGAGATTTTGCCATGTAATAATAGCAATCATCAGTTTTATCATAAATTTTCACATATTCTAATTCTGGATTTACTGAAAGTGCAACGTTTGATGGAAGTGTCCATGGTGTAGTTGTCCATGCTAGGAAGTATTCATTTTCTGTATCTTTTTTCTTAAACTTAACTGTAAGAGTTATAGTTTTATCCATCTGATAACCTTGGGCAACTTCATGGCTTGCAAGTCCTGTACCACATCTTGGACAGTATGGCATAACCTTTGCTCCTTCATAGATTAGACCTTTTTTAAAAGCATTATCTAGAAGATACCATTCAGTTTCTACATAGTCATTATCCATAGTTATATATGGATGATCCATATCGTATAAATATCCCATCCTATCTGACATATCACGCCACATATCAGAATAAGTCCATACAGACTCCTTACATAACTTGTTAAACTTTTCTATACCATAATCTTCTATATCATTCTTATCATGGAAGTCTAATTTTTTCTCTACTTCTATTTCTACTGGCAAACCATGTGTATCCCAACCAGCTTTTTTAAGAACTTTATAACCTTTCATATTCTTATAACGACTAGTCATATCTTTTAAAGTTCTAGCTATGACGTGATGAATGCCTGGTTTACCATTTGCTGTTGGAGGGCCATCATATATTATATATTCCTCAGCATCTTCACGAGATTTAAAAGTTTGGTCCAGTAGGTCTATTTCTTGCCAATACTTTTCTATCTCTCCTTCACGTTTACGGGTTTGATTAGTATCTAAAGACTTAAACTCACTCATTTCTTCTCCTTACTAAAAAAGGACCGTCCATACAGACGATCCACTTATTTCAATAGTTACTCTTAACGATTGGTTTTCGTAATAAGCTACTTTTTTCACTTACTAAACTAAAAGATGATATTCACTCTTACTTTCACTAGCACATCTCACCAACCATGCCTCTCTAAAGTTTCCATAAAAGTTACTGGTCTTTATAACATTTGTATAATATTCTAATTAAATAATACTTATTAGTTTTCTATTGTCAAGCTATATGTGTTTAATGATCTTAAATTTCTCTAAAGTAAATACATCGTGACTATCTACATTTGCCTTTTCTATAGCATCCTCAAACATTTGATAGTCTGATTCGTAGTCGTTTCTAAATACCATGGCACTGTTATTATTGTATTTTAAAAGCAAACCGTGATACATTCCAAATTCTTCCATATATTGAATTTGCTTGACTTTTGTCACTTCATAAACCATTATATTTAGCTCATCCACATTGCCATCTGTTAAATCTATACCATTATTAAAAACAGCTACGTTTACAGCTTCATGAATTACATCCAGACCTATATCAGAACGAGTAGGGTAGATTGATCCACTAAATTCTGTTTTGTCATCTCTATTTACTATAACTATAGCTCCATTATTATTACTTTTAAAACTATCATCATAATCATTTATATATTTTTTATTATCCAAGTAATATTGTATAGAATCCTTGGCCAGTTTTACTAATTGATCCATATTATTTATCTAATAATCCTTCTATATCTTTTGCTATATTTTCAGGTTTCTTTTGTGAAGAATAGCGTTCTACTACATTACCTTGTCTATCTATTAAAAACTTTGTAAAATTCCATTTAATCTTATCCCCAAAAATGCCTCCTTGAGAATTTTTTAAGAAAGTATAAAGAGGATCTTCATTTTCCCCATTTACATCTATTTTATCAAACCTATCAAAAGTTGTTCCAAATCTTGCTGTGCAGAAATTAGCTATCTCTTCATTCGTGCCTGGAGCTTGTCCTCCAAATTGATTGCATGGAAAATCCAATACTTCAAATCCACGATCTTTATAAGTTTCATACAACTTTTGAAGACCATCATACTGAGGTGTAAATCCACATTCCGTAGCTGTATTTACTATTAATAAGACTTTTTCTCTATATTTCTCAAGGGAAACTTCCTTACCTTCTGTATCTTTTACTTTAAAATCATAAATAGTCGTCATATAAACTCCTTTGTTTAACTCTGCTAATATTATACGTTATATTTATAACGTTTAAAGATATCATAAATACACACAAAAGTGACTGTTGCAGAATGAATAAATCGTCCTAAAATCATTAGGAGAACCTTCTAATTATGGAACGATAATTATTCATAGTTTTGCAACAGTCTCTCAATCTACACTTATATTTGTAAATCAAAAAGATAACCTAAATCTTTTACAGAATTATAAATATATATTATCCTGTGGTCTTCTCTTTGACTTTGTTCATAGAAGTACTTTGTTCCATCTGCTTTTTCTATAGAATTAATAGATTCTAGTAATCGATTATAATTTTCTATATTAGAACTTTCTGTATCCATAATCTGTTTGAACCCTCTGACCTTTTCGTAATAGTCTTTACCTATGCTTTTTTCGTCTAAAGTCGTAGTAGTATCTTTAAGTTTTAACTGATAAATATCAAAATAATCATTACCAAAAGCTCGCTCAGATTTATAAACCTCTGTCATTTCATATGGCCCAAATATCTTTGCTATACCGTTAGAATTTTGTTTAAAAAAACTATATAAAAGTCCTGCTAGAAGAAAGATCCCAACTACTACAAATATCAACTCTTTGCTTTTTCTTTTATATCTCATTTTCTTCTCTCCTTAGCTTAGTTTTATACTATATATTTACCCAAGAGAGAAAGATAAAAGTTTCATCCTACCAAGCTGGAAATTCTGATCCTTTTGATGATTCGTCTACTATTTTTTTAGTTTGATCTGTATGATAATAATTATCTACTAAGTCTTTTAGTATAGCGCTATCCTTGTTAGCTTGTGTTGTAGCTATAACATTTACGTAGATTTGCTTATCAGGGTCTTTAGGATCTTCTAAGAAGAGAGCATCTTCTGATGGTATCAAATCCGCATCTACTGCTATTCCTGAATTAACACAAGCTATGTCTACATCATCTAAACTTCTTGCTGTTTGAGATGATCCAAGGGTTATAATTTCAAGGTTTTGTGGATTTTCTGTTATATCATCTGTTGTTATATTGTCTCCATTTTCACCATTGACTTTAATAAGACCTGCAGTTTGAAGCAAAAATAATGATCTTGCTGAATTTGATGGATCATCTGGAATTGCTACTCTAGCTCCATCTTTTAAATCTTTAATATCGGTTATTTTTGATGAATATATTCCAAGAGGAGCAATCATAGTATCTCCTATAGAAACTACGTCCGAACCACTTTCTTCATTAAATTCTTTCAAAAATTTCTTATGTTGGAAAGCATTTAGATCAATGTCTCCAGCTATTAAAGCTTCATTTGGTTCTCTATATTCTGAGAATTTAACTAACTCTAATTTTCTATCATTACCAGCATTATATCTTTCTATAATATCATCCCAAACTTCGTTATGTTCACCACAAACACCTACTTTAATAACATCTTTACCTTCTAGTGGATCTGTACTTGTCGCTTCTTCCGTCTTTGCATTATTTTCTGCAGGCTGTTTAGTTTCATTATTATTTGCTCCACATGAGCTAAGTCCTAATATCAAGGCTAATCCTAGACCTATTTTACTTATTCTTTTCAAATTATTCTCCTAAATTTATTTTACCAAGATGCTATCCAAGCACCATTTGTGTATTTATCATAATCTTTTTTTGTTTCATCTGTTTGATAATATTTTACAAGTTCTTTGTATGCTTCATTATCTTTATCTTCAGCTCTTGCAGCAATAACATTTACATAAATCTTAGCATCTGGATCTTCTGGGTCTTCTAGATAAATAGCATCTTCTTTTGGACTTAAACCAGAATCTAGAGCGAAGTTATCATTTATGGCAGCTGCTACCACATCATCTAAACTTCTTGCCGTTTGGGCTGGATCCATTTCTATAAATTCTAAGTTCTTTGGATTTTCTGTTATATCATCTAGGGTAATTGATTCTCCTGGTTCGCCCTTTACTTTTATAATTCCTGCACTTTGTAAGAGGAATAAGGCTCTTGGGCCATTGGATGGGTCATTTGAAATAGCTATCCTATCTCCATCTTTTAAATCATCTAAGCTTTTTATTTGATTTGAATAAAATCCTAATGGAGCAAGCATTGTATCACCAATTGAAACTACTTTTTCCTCGCCTTGTTCATCATTGAATTCATTTAAAAATTTATAATGCTGATAGCTATTTACATCTATGTCTCCACTTATAAGTGCTTCATTTGGTTGAGCATAATCAGAGAATTTAACTAATTCCGCTTTTTTGCCTGTTCCTTCTTCATATCTTTTGATAACTTCATCCCAAACTTCATTTTTTTCACCTACAACACCAATTTTAATTGTATCGCTTACTTCTGTTTGAGCTTTATCTTCTGTACCTTTGTTTGTACTTTCATTTGCATCATTTGATCCACATGCGCTTAATCCTAATGCTAGAGCTAATCCTAAAGTTAATTTTCCTAATTTGTTCATTACTTTCCTCCTTAATGACTTGTTTTTCTAATTAGTAAATTTGCAACGGCCTGAATAATAAATACGACTACTAATATCAAAATAACACTTACTACTACAACGTCGTCTTTGTAGCGTTGATAACCTACAGCTATGGCTAAATCACCTATTCCTCCACCACCTATAAGTCCTGCCATAGCAGTTAAACTTAAAAGTGATATGAGAGTAATGGATGAAGCTCTTATTATACTTGGAAGTCCTTCTCTTAAATAAACACTAGTTATAATCTGAAATGGAGAAGCTCCCATAGATTCTGCAGCTTCAATCTTACCTGGATCTACATCTGCTAAAGCCTGCTCAACTTGTCTTGCAAAAAATGGTACACAAGAAAATACTAGGGGTACTATAGCAGCCTTTGGGCCAATTCTAGTATTAACAATATTTTTTGTAATGGGAGCTACAAGAGCCACTAAGATTACAAAAGGAATAGATCTAAAAATATTTGTCAGCTTATCAAGTATGCTATACACAACTCTATTTTCCAAGATCCTATTCCTGTCAGTAACAACCATTATCACCCCAAGAATTAAACCAAATATTCCTGCAAATATTGCTGAGAAAAATAACATATATAAGGT
>OJLD01000119.1_pt1 | contig 7049 bp, 5 predicted proteins | sample 1596881 | NCBI WGS metagenome assembly OJLD01 (sample SAMEA3904695, study PRJEB24821) | metagenome | biome: Builtin; feature: hospital; material: surface | place: USA | collected 2013-08-16
ATACGAGATTTCTGCCTGTCTCGTGGGCTCGGAGATGTGTATAAGAGACAGCTATCACCCATATCAATTACCGACTCTCCACTTGCCACTTCAATATCTCCATTGTATTCAGAATGTTCGATAATAGCTACAAGTGTTCCTGATTTTATTGGCAGATCTTTTAATTTTTTATTAAATACTCTAGAATTTTCACTAACTTCAAATTCTAAAACTTCTACTTGATCATCTTCAAGCTTGTATAGATTACTTAAAGTTGAAACTCCTCTAGCATCTTCTTTTGATCTGATAAGTCTATTTATATAATTACTAGCTGCTGTTTTTGGAGTGAACGTAGCATCCAAATCCAAAACGCCAGTTATTTTTAATAGATTGGTTCTATTTACTTTTGCAATTATCTTATCAATCCCGTATCTTTCTGCCATTAGAGCAATCAAAATATTTTCTTCATCTATGCCTGTAAGAGAAACTACTGCATCAAAATTTTCAACCCTAGTTTCTTCTAATATATCAGGATCCGATCCATCTGAATTTATTACTATGGCCTCTTTATATTCTTCTTGAATGGATATTGCTTTTTCTCTATCAATTTCTATAATTGTAACATTAAAATTACGTTCTAATAACAAGCCTGTTAGATGTCTAGTAATCGAACTTGCCCCAATTATTAAAACATTCTTTATTCTTATACTCTCAGGTATTTCTGATTTATAAAATTTATCTATACCTGATTTTGTTCCCATTATATAAAGTTTATCTCCACTTTCTAATATAAAATCACCATTTGGTATATATATTTCACCATTAACATTAACGATTCCTATGATTATATCGAATGTTCTAAGATAAGAATTCGCTTCCATCAAACTATGTCCAGCAAGCTTAGAATTCTTACCAAGCTGTATTTCAATCATTAGAGCCCTATCTTTAAGGAAGCTTTGCACATTTCTTGCATGAGAATATTTGATTGATCTCTGTATGGATTTGGCTGCCAAAAATTCTGGATTTATTATTTCATTTGAGTTAGTAATATCTTTTATACGATCATAATGATTTACATATTTTGGATCTCTAAGCCTTATTATGATATTTTTAGCTCCCAAGGATTTAGCTAAAGAAGATGCTATTACATTTACATCATCACTCATAGTTAAAGCTATAAAAAGATCACATTTTCCTACATCTGCTTCTTCTAAAACATCAATATCACGACCATCCCCAACTATAGCCATAACATCATTTTGTTCAAGTAATCTATTTAAAACCTCTTTATCCTTATCAATAACTAAAATATCATGATCTTGTAAGGATAATTCATTAGTCAAGTGGGAGCCTACTTTTCCTGCACCCAAGATTATAATGTTCATTTCTTCCTCCTCAGCCTAATAAGTATAGCATTTTTAATTACAAATTCAACTATAAACTATAAATAATCTAGTATTTAGATCTTTATAGTTATTACCCTATATTCTCTTATAAGTAGAAGGCGTAAATAATAATAGTAAAGGATATATCTCAAGCCTACCTAAAAGCATAGCAATAGATAGAACAAATTTAGAAGCCTCCCTTAATTCATAAAAACTTTGAGCTTCACCAAATTGCCCTAAGCCATTATAAGTAGTAGCTACTGCTGTAAAAGCCTCTAAAAAGTTATTTATATCAATAGCAACTATAGCAAGTAGTATAAAAAATATTAATATGTGAATTATAAAATAACTCATCACTGATTGCTGCAACTTATCATCCACTGTCTTATGTTCAAACTCAACTACTGTTATTCTATTGGGGTTAATCATCATCCTGAATTGATTCACTGAAGATTTTACCAACAAAACAAGCCTAGACATCTTTAGCCCACCGGCAGTAGAACCAGCCATACCCCCAACATACATAAGTCCTACTAAAATTACTCTAGAAAATATAGGCCAAGTAGATGTATCACTCCCAACATAACCTGTTGTAGAAGATATGCTAGTTACAGCAAAGGCTACATCGACCAATTGCCTTCCTAACTTCTCATACATGCTAAAAGTATTTATGAAAATTAATAATATAGAAGTAATAAGCATAACACTATACCATTTTAACTCTTCAGATTTATAGAAGTTTTTAGATCTTTTAAAAAAAGCCATATAATAAATATTAAAATTTATAGAAAACATAAACATTGCAATAGCAAGCACTATTTCTGTATAAGTTGAATTGTAATATCCTACAGATAAGTCTCTATTAGCAAAGCCCCCAGTTCCTGCTGCTCCTAAACCGTATATAATAGAATCAAATAGGTCTAAGTCCCCTAAAGATAATAAAATAATAGTTATAAGAGTCATAGATATATAAATAGTATATAAAACTTTAGATTGATCAGCCACTTTAGGTGTAATTTTACCAAAAGTTGGCCCTACAGACTCAGCTTTCATTATCATAGTTGATTTTTTGCTTTGTTTTGGAAGAATGGAGACTGTTAGAGATATTATTCCCAAACCACCTATAAATTGAGCAAAAGATCTCCAAAATATTATAGAATTTGGCAAGCTTTCGACATCTCTAGCAATAGTTGCTCCTGTAGTAGAAAATCCAGCTACCGATTCAAAAAAAGCATCAAAAAATGTATTGTAATCTCCTGGATAAAGGTATAAAGGAATCGCTCCAAATATGGAATACACTAGCCAGCAAATTGCAACAAGTGTTAAGGCGTCTTTTGTATTGAAAGTTTTTTTAAACTCTATTTTTTCATAGAGTATATATCCACTTAAAAATATGATAAGTGCAGGTATAAAAAAATCTAGTAGATATCTTAGAGGTTCCTTATATATAATTCCTACTAAAAAAGGAAATAGCATCATCACCGCAAACAGCATATTAAGTCTTGCTAAGGAGCTTAAAATAAATTCTTTTTTCATTTCCCCACCAATATATCATCTATCTCTTTGAATGCTTTCTTTTTTGAAACAACAATTACTTTATCATTCTGACTAATACTTGTATCTCCGTTTGGAATAATAACTTGATTTGTATCAAATTTTTGAATAAAAGCAACTATAGTATCTTCTTTTATATTTAATTTCTTTATAGGCACTCCTATTATAGTAGAACCTTCTAAAACCTTAAATTCAACTGCCTCTACTTCATTATCTTCTACCAAGTAAAGACTACTTATAGAAAATCCTGATTTATTTAGCTTACCTCTTATAATCCTTAATATATGATTAGCTGCTTCTTTAATAGGTGTAACTGTCACATCAATATCTAATACCCCTGTTACCCTAAGCAGATCTTTATTATCAACTCTAGTTACCACTTCTTTAACTTCAGCTTTTTCAGCCAAAAGTGCAATAAGTATGTTTCTTTCATCAATCCCAGTTAATGCTATAACTGAATCATAGTCCTCTAAGTTTTCCTCTGCTAAAAAAGTAGAATTTGCTCCATCACCATGTATTACGATAGCGTTAGGAACTTGACGATGAAAATCACGAGCCTTTTTCTCATCAATTTCAATAACTTTAACATCGAATCTCTTTTTAATAAGATCGCTTGCCAAATAATATGCAATTCTAGATGCTCCAATTAAAAGAGATGATTTAATATCTGTATTATTCCCAAATTCTTCTAAGTATAATTTTCTAAGATCACTAGGAGTCCCAATAACATGTATGCTGTCTAAAGCTTCGATTATAAAATCTCCATTTGGAATATGTATTTCTTCATCTCTATCTACAATAGTAATAAGTAAATTTTCCAGAAATCCATTTTGACTTAAATCCGATAAACTATTACCAACCATCTTAGAATTACTAGGAATGGTAAATTCTATCATTTGAACTCTACCTTCAAAAAAAGATTCTACCGAGCTTGCCATAGCATAGTCTAGTGTAAGTTCAACTTCTATTGCAGCAAGCATTTCTGGATTTAGAAAATAATCTATGCCCATAAATTTTTTCATAAATTCATAATTTTCTTGATATTTAGGACTTCTTGCTCTTGCTATAGTAAATCCAGCACCAAATACTTTTGCCATATTACCCGCAACAATGTTTACCTCATCATCATCTGCAAGGCTTATAAAAAAATCTGAATCTCCCACCTCGGCTTCACGAAGCAAAGATGGATCTGTTCCATCGCCTAAGATGCCCATCACATCATTTTCTGCTAGGAGATAATTTAGTGCATCTTGATCCTTTTCTATAACTAAGACATCGTGACCTTCATCTGACAATACAGATACTATATAGGATCCTACAGAGCCTGCACCCATTACAACAATTCTCATGATTAATCCTTTCTCATTATATTTATATTTTATAATAAAAATGACAAATAATAAACCACGCAAAAAAAGAGGCTTAAAGCCTCAATTTAATACTAGTATTATTGCTTGAGATCCTCTCCCTCATTTAAGAAAGTATAAGCATATTGAGCTAATACTAGTGCTCCATCTTTAAAGGCAGACTCATCAGGATTAAAGTTTTGAGCATGATTTGTTGGAAAAGTTGACTTATCATCTGGATTTCTTGCTCCAATGCACATATATGATCCTGGCATTCCTTTATAATCTTCAAATCCTGCAAGAAGTAATCCAAAGTCCTCAGAGCCAGCAACTCTAAGATCAGTTTTTACATGATCCTTACCGAATATTTCACTTGCAACTTTAACGGCAGTATCTGTCGATCTTTTTTCATTTATAACTGGACCTGCTCCTTGATTATAGGTAAATTTAGCACTGCCTCCATACATATCCGCTGAAATATCTGCTATTTTTTGAAGTTCTTTTAAAAATTCATCGGCTGAATCATTATCTAAAAATCTAAAACTTCCTGTTAATTTGGCATCACTTGCTACAGCATTTCCAACTGATCCTGCTGAAATGACTCCAAAATTTAACACTATAGGTGTATTTAAAGCATCTACTTTTCTTGAAACTGCTCCATTTGCTCCATTTATAAATGTATTTAACATCATAATAGCATCACTACCTAGATATGGTGTGGAACCATGAGCAGACTTACCTTTAAAGCTAACTTCAAAAAAATAGTTTCCAGCCATTACTTGGTTATATCCAGTAGCAGCATATCCTAAATCAAAATTTGTAAATATATGAATAGCAAATCCACTATCTACTCCCTTTGTAACGCCTTGTTTTACTACTGATTTTCCACCATCTCCTGTTTCTTCTCCTGGTTGGAATAGTAGTCTAACAGTTCCTGGTAGCTCATCTTTTACTTCTATTAAAGCACGAGTAGCTGCTAATAGCATAGCAACATGAGTATCGTGACCACAGGCATGGGATTTACCTTCATTTTTAGATTTAAAGTCAAACTCGTTTGTTTCTTGAATTGGTAGGGCATCAAAGTCTGCACGAAGCAAAACTGTCTTTCCATCACTATCTGGATTTATATCAGCAATAAGACCTGTTGGTTCAAGTTGCTTAACCTCTAGTCCATATGATTCTAACTTTTCTTTTATATAATCATTTGTTTCATACTCCTGCATAGCAAGCTCTGGATTTTGATGAATTTCGCGTCTTTCTTTGATTATTTGATCTTCGTCATTATAAATTAACTCTTTTAATTTTTCTTTAGACATCTTATCTTCCTTTCTGTTCTGTTACTAAGTTTATACCCTAAACTTCGTAGGATATTTTCTCATCATTATCTATTTGTTCTTTATATTTATAGTCTAGATAATGATCTGATAATTCAACTAAGGCAAAAACTAAAGCTATAAATATATAGATAACAAATAATATTGACAAAACTAATGCAAGTGAGTTTCCTGCAGTTGTTGGCTTCGATGATGCAACTACAATTATAAATATATACAATATTGATGGTAAAATAAGCCATTTTAAGTATGTCTTAAAGGTTTTAGAAAACAAATCACTCCCAATTTTAAAAACCTTTTTAAAAAGTTCGCCAAAAGATAAATCAGGATTATCTGCTGCTACAAAATGAGTATATGCAGTAAAAAAAGTATATACTATAGATAATATTGTCAATAATATTAATAATCCCATCATAGATCCAAAACCAGCAAAGTTATTCCCAGATATCATTGCACTTGTAAGGCTTGATATTAACCCAACTCCAAAACCTACAATTAATAAATATGGTAATATAGAAATAATAAAACAAAGTCCAAACAGTTTAAGTGTAAGGTAGTTAAAGTTATCAAAGTACTCTCCTAAACTTCCCATCCTATTAAATACAAGTCCACGAGCTATAATGAATCCAAAAATTGTTTGTACTGCTGTAGTTAAGATCGTATTTAGTATACTAGATCCAGTATTAAAATCTGAATTAGCATATGTTCCTGTTAATGATACTATTAGTACTAAAATTAATGTTACGATGATCTGAATGATAATTACAGATGAAAATTTATAATCTCTTCTCACTATTCCTCCTTAATCTTTATATCATCAATACTTATAACTTATATATTTATTGAATCCATATCTCTTCACCTTTATTTATGGGTTCAATAATCTACTTGTTTATTAATTACCCAAATTTGGGTAGTTATATATCAAGAGGTGAAGAAAATGAATATTAGATTTAACCAAGAAAATCATGAAGCGCAGGCTTTTGATAGTGATGAGAATAAAATTGCTTATTGCCAATATGAAGAAAAAGCAGATACTACTTGGGCTATTACCCATACAGTTGTAGATAAAAACCACCAAGGTGAAGGACTTGCTGAAAAACTTCTAGATGAGGTTTGCAGCAATGCTCGTAAAAAAAATGTAAAAATTATACCTATATGCTCTTACGCTGAGAAAAAATTATTTTGTGAAATGAGGAATTAATTTGAAAAATGATTTAAGAAAAAAAGCCGCTATACTTTCTATAGCTTTATTTGTAGCAGGTAATAGTATAATTTCTGGTAGTCTTGTATTTATGCAAGAAACATTTGACATATCAATTACAAACGCTGGATTTTTAATAACTCTCTCATCCATAGCTACAATTGTAACTATGATTTTAAGTGAAGTAATAACTAAAAAAATAGGTATGAAAAATTGTGTATTACTCGGATTATTTTTAGTAGCAATA
>OJLD01000121.1_pt1 | contig 7022 bp, 3 predicted proteins | sample 1596881 | NCBI WGS metagenome assembly OJLD01 (sample SAMEA3904695, study PRJEB24821) | metagenome | biome: Builtin; feature: hospital; material: surface | place: USA | collected 2013-08-16
CACAGAGTAGATCGTCGGCAGCGTCAGATGTGTATAAGAGACAGCCTTTACATGTTCAAATGCTTTTACAAGTTTTTCTACAAATTCATCATAAATTGTTTCTTGAATAAATAATCTTGAACCTGCTGAGCATACTTCACCTTGATTAAATAATATACCTAATTGAGTGCCTTCTATAGCTTTATCAATATCGCAATCATCAAATATGACATGAGCTGACTTACCTCCTAGCTCTAGAGTTGCTGGTATTATATTTTCGGCTGCTGATACTCCTATATGACGGCCTATCGCTGTAGATCCAGTAAAGGCCAATTTATCAAATCCATGATGGTGTTGTAGATATTCTCCAGTTACTGATCCTTTTCCTGTTACAAGATTAATAAGACCTTTTGGAAGTATATCTTCGATAATACGTATAAACTCAAGAATAGAAAGTGATGTATGACTTGATGGAGAAATTACTATAGTATTTCCTCCTGCTATTGCTGGAGCAAGCTTCCAAGCTGCCATTAGTAGAGGAAAGTTCCAAGGTATCATTTGTCCAACTACTCCCCATGGTTCACGTTTTCTAATTGATATAAATCTTCCACCGAGTTTTGTAATCTCATCTTCATCTGCTCTTAGAATGGCTGCAAAATATTTGAAATGATCAGAAACTAGCGGAATATCTCCATTAAGTGTTTCGCGAATTGGCTTACCATTATCCATTGATTCTAGTTTTGCTAAATATTCTCTATTTTCATCAACCTTAGCTGCTATATCTAATAGAAGTTCTACTCTCTTCTCTTTTGACCGTAAACCATATTCTCCATCGAAAGCTTTGCGAGCTGCAACAACGGCCTTATCCACATCAGCACTATTTGCAGCAGCAAATTCACCAAGCTTTTCCCCAGTGGATGGGTTAATAATATCTATATATTCGCCACTTTCCGGCTTAACCCATTCGCCATCTATAAAAAGTTCATATCTATCTAAAGTATTCATATATCCTCCTAAGTATTATAATTTAATCAATTGATATTTAATATCAATTTACCCTTAAAGTTATGTATTTAAAACTAAAATAAAATTTGTATAATAAAAAATCACACCATAATTGAACTGATCGACTCCTTAAGTTGTATTAATATCTACAACTTTTTTAGGATCAACTTAAATTGGTGTGATTTTCTATTTAGAAGGAAAATTTTAAATTAATAAGTTTTATACAATACTATCCTAGTATTTTAATGCCTCCATTGTTTGTATTAGGCCATTTACATTCATTTTTGAAGGACGAATGTATCCTAATTCTTCTTTTGCTCTATCAATAGCTTCTGCTACTTCTGGTCTGCTATCTCCACGTCTTTTTGCCTTCTTTAGATCTGCTAAAAGTTCTTTCAATTTATCAATTTCATTTGGCATTGCTCTTTCATCTTCATTACTTAGAGCTACTGCTACAGCTTGATCTAGTCTATCTGATAATTGATAAATTTCTAGAACTGTTGCTTGTGGACGTAATCTACCATTTGTAATCTCAGCTACTTCCTTATCCAATTCTTTAATTACATAAGTTGGTTTATTTTTTAATTCATTATATTTCATGAATCTTGCCTTGTGAAGTTTAACATCTAGATCACTTCTTACATACATATTTGCTGTATCATTTAGGCCCATTTCTGGATAAGATAATAGTTTTGCCTTTAATACTTCAAATTTTGCCATGTAAGCTTTCATATCTTCTACTGTATGAAATGGTGATGCTGCTATGACTAAGCCTTCAAATACGTATTCAGCTATTTCTGCATGGGCATCATCAACTTTGTATCTTAGTTGTGTTGTTGCAAATCTAATTGCTCTACCAACTCTACCTAATACTAATAATCTTTGTGGAATTGATGCTGGGTCATATAGGTCAGCAGCACTAAATCCTTGTGAAGATTTTTCTATATTATCTTCAATTTCTAATGTTTTTGAGTTAAATTCATCTACCATTTCTTTATCTTGGTCATCTGTGATATTTAGTGAATTAACTTCATCTCTCATTGACCTAATTTGTTGTTTATATACTTCTGCCTCATCCATTGTAAGACTATTTGTTTCTTCTGGTGTATCTACTATAATATTTGAAGCAAATGTTGGAGCAATATGTCCAAATGTTAGTGTTATTGCTAGAGCTGATGCAAAAATTTTATTAAGTTTCATTTATTTCTCCTTTAATTAAAAGTTAATTCTATATCTTGACTGATATCTTTTATATTGACTGTGCCTGATAATTCTTTTTGCCATGTTGGTATATCAAAGCCTGTATATTTTTTAACTGCCTTCCCATTTTTTAGATATATCCTATTGTTTATAGTTTTATTTCCATAAAAAAGTGTAATATCGCATGGACCATTGTAAGCCTTGTCATTTTCCATAGCTTCTACACTAATAGTAAATACTCCTGCATTCCTTGGTGAAATTTCAATATTTGTAATAGCATAAGTTTTTTCCACTTCTTTTTCGGCTATGTTTACTTTTATAGATTTTTTTATACCATTTACACTTGTTGCTGTTACTTCTGTATTACCAGGGTTAAGGGCTGTTATATTTCCATTTTCATCTATACTTGCTATATCTGGATTAGAAATATCATAAGTAAGAGTCTTATCACTTGCTCTTTCTGGAAATACTAGAACCTTTTGTCCTAGTGGATAAGTTTCACCTAATTTCATTTCAACCGATCCTACTGTAAATGATATATCTTTTACTTCATCGGAATTATTTTTAACTAATTTTTCCTGTTTATCTGTATCTTTTTTTGCACTTAAATATTGATCATTTGCACCAGTTGGTTCTAGCATTGGTAGGCTTGTTGGTTCACCTGGATTTAGGATTTGTAATTCAAAATCTTTTGTTATTCCGTTATCTAAAGCCATAACAGTGATAATTACATTACCTGTTTTTAGAGGAATGATTTCATTGCCTATAACACGAGCTACATATGGGTTTGATGAGTAAATTATATAATCTTTATTTTTTACCTCTGCTGGCATGATTACAGGTCTTATCTTTGTTTTATTATCTATGTTGATAGCTCCTGCTCCACCTTCCATAAATTCGATTTTTTCTGCTCTAATTTTAGGACCAGCAACTTTTTCTATAGCTAATATTAATTTTTCCTCTTCTTCATCAAGCTCTCCACAAGTGACGGTGATTCTCCACCATAATCCTGCTGCTTTGGATATTTCCTTATCCAATTCTCTAGCTTGAAATTTTCTACCTGTTCTATTAGCATCATTTCTTACCTTGCGAGCTTCTCTTATAGTTCTATGATAAGCAGCCTTTTTATAAATGGTTGCTATATCTTCTGGTGATAAATCAGGATATGATAGAAGTTCTTGCTCTAAAGCTTCAAATTTTTCTATGTATTCCATGATTTGACTTTCACTCGCAAATGGATTAGCAGCATATACTATTCCTGTTAGTATATATTCAGTCAGCTTTGTATGAGCTGCTATAATCTTATTTGATAATTCAGTACTACCAAACCTTATTGCTCTACCTATTCTTATTAAAAGTTGAACTCTAACTGGAATAGTTGTTAAATCATAGATGCTTCCTTCTGCTAGTCCACCTTGACGAGATAGCGTTCCGTTTTCTACACCTTGTTCATAATCGTCTATTTCTAGACCCACTGTTCTTACTGCCTCATTAAATTGTTTTAAGCATTCTTCATACTTTTCATCGGCAGCTTCTACTCCTTCTACTGACTTTTGTGCTTTAGTTAGTTCTTCTCTAACTTCTGCAATTTCTAGCTTTTGTTGGTCTGATCCGATATTAGTATCTACTGTTATGTCTGGTTTTCTTTCTCTAATCAATGTATCCTCATTGATTTCAAGATTATTTGCATAAGCAATAGAACTGATACCTGGAGCTACTGCCAAACTTGACATTAGAAGTACAAGAGCTATGGCAACATTTTTGCTCTTTTTCATATTTCCCTCCCATTGGATTTATTTATATTTAGCCTTACTAAATACCACAATTATTATTAGTTCATACTATAAGCAACACTTGATTGAGTATTGACAACTTTTAAGCTAGTTACAAAATCTTTTTTCCAAACTCCAAAATCACCTCCAGAATATCTAATACTAGCTTTACCATCTTTAAAATTCACAGTATTTATTCTTGTTGTCCCTTCAGATATTGTTTCTACAATACCCATGCCATTATAAAGATTTCCATCTTCAAAAGCTTCAAACGATAAAGTAAAAAATCCATTTTCTCGTTGTCCCACTTTTATATCACCAAGTTCATATTGTTTTGGAGTAAGACCAACAACTTTTTTAGGATATTCTCTTATAAAAGCTTCTGACTTATTATCCTTAGAGAATTCATAAGATATATGATCCTCTATATCACGTAGTTTTAGATCTGTTTGAAAGTTAGTTCTCCAAACACCAAATTGTCCACCATTATATGTGATACTAGCTTCTCCATTTTTAAAGTAAAGTGTTGACGTTTTTTCTACTATCTCATCTTCTTTATTGCCAGCCCTAGTTGTAATAGTTGCAGGACCTTGATATCCCACTCCATTTTGACTGGCTTTAAGGCTTATAGTGAAATATCCACTTTTTCTTTGTGATACATCAAATCCATCTAATTCAACCGGATAATTTTCAAAGTTTGGTAGTACCCTTACATTTACTGATTTTTTTATATTGTTATTTGTTTTAACAGTTAATGTAGTTTTTCCTACAGATTTTGCTGTAACTAGACCATTTTTATCGATATTTGCTATTTCTGGATTTTTTGATTCATAAGTGAATTCTCTTTTAGCAGTATCTGGATAAACTGTAATCTTTTCTGATAGGTCTAAAGTTTCACCTTCCCTTAGGCTTGCTTGAGGAATTTTTATAGACATATTTCTTATAATGTAAGGATCTTCATATGGCTTTGGAGGATCTGGGAATTTTTCCCCATCATCTATTTCTCCATTCTCATACAATTCGTTATCCCCTACCACAGGTATTTCACTTAATTTGTCATAACGTAAATTTTCTGGAATTATTTCAAGGTTAAATCTAGATCTTAGAATTCCACGAGAAACTCTTGTTTCTACTAATATATTTGCTGTTCCAACTTTTTTAGGAACTATCACTCCATCTGCTTTTACATCTACTATATCTGTATCTAAAGTGTAGATCTTTATGGCTACGTTTTCTATATCTTTAGGTTCAATTATTGGAGTTAGTTTTCCTTTTTTATTTATTCTTAGATAACCACCAGCTCCTTCTGCAACACTTATATTTTTAACCTCTTTAACAGGTTCTGGAGTGTTAGGATCTACTGGTAATTCATCATCTCCTATAACTTCACCTGTTGTAGTAATAGCCTTTAGGCATACATTTGCTCCTTTTAGTTCGCTTGAAAGATCAGTCCATTTTTTACCATCACTTGATACAAAAGATTGACCAGGTTCCGAATCTGCTTTGGATGAAAAATTATTTATTCTTGCTTCAACTGCTAGAGGATATTTGTAATTTGCCTTTGATGAATCTAGATATGCCATCACAGCAAATTGTTCACCTTCTTCTAATTCCATTTGACTAATATCAATTGTATAATATCCTGGATATTGTAAAGTTCCTGAAGCCACTTCTACTTTTTCACTATCTAATTGGCTAGTCCTTTCAATATTTCTTACTACATATAGTTTATAATCTGTATACATACTTACATTGAAAATTCCAATTTCGTGAAGAGTTTCTTTACCATCTGACTTAAAGATATTACACATATATCCTTGTTTATTATAGCCTACAGATCTAGTAGCACCTAGTGGATCATATTGGTAAATATGCCCATTAGGATCTTTTTTCTTGGGTATAAAACAAGCATTAGATTTACCTGCATAAACATCTTCATAGGATACATAATAGTATCCATTATCCATATAGGAAGATCCCCATGAATTCTTACAAATCCATGCACCATTCGCCTTTGGCTTGATTGAGAATAATTCTTTTGGGAAGGTATCATCCCAACCAACTATAGTAACTGCATGATCATCGCTGCCCCCACCTGGGTTAAAGTAGCTATGATTTTTAGCATTTTCGTAGTACTTTGAACTATTGATAGTTGTATAAACACCACCGTATTTCATAATAGTTTGTTTGATATCCGTAGTATCTACAAAATTGTACACATCTGGTAGATATAAAACTTTATCAATGTCTAAGACCCTATCTACATCTGTTGGAGATACTGATATTACTGGATCATACATATCGTCTTTTTCATCAACAGGACCTGACCATCTAGCCATATATGCTGCAGCTATATCCCTATTTCCACCATCATTTGGACCCCAGTCAAATCCATGGGTATTTCTAAGATGCTTTTCTGAAAAATCAAATTTTCCATACTTACTTAAAACTGACTCCATAGAACCATATGTAGCAAAAGCCCAACATGAACCATTTTTTCCTTGGTTCTTAACAGGTGATACTCTATTATGATCTCTAAGATCATATTTTTCTGGTAAATTTGAAGATTTGGATCTTGTCCTTGTCTTTATATAATCAAAATTTACATCTAATGGAGATACCTTATTACCAGACTTTTGAGCTGCCTTAAATTCATCTGATATCGGGCTTACTTCTAGTATTTCATTCTCATCTTTTGAGTCTTGGTAGATATCTGTAGGATCTGGAGCTATTTCTAGCTGAGGAATAAGTTCTGCTTCTTGCTTTTCTTGTGTGCTAACTGAACTATCAGCTTTTTGATCCGTAGCTAAGGCTGAATCGGCTTGGAATATTAGTGATCCCATAACCAATAGAGCGAATAGATTTTTTAAGTACTTATTTTTCACGATTTCCTTCTTTCAATTTGTTGTTTAGGGTTTGATATAGACTGCCGATAAGGCTATATACTTTATAGTTATTGATAGATTAAATTTATAATTTATCTGCAGAAGTTAAAATTTATTCAGATGATATATACATAGTGATAAAATTTTAATATCAAATTATCTATGAATATAAGTATATATC
>OJLD01000134.1_pt1 | contig 6707 bp, 5 predicted proteins | sample 1596881 | NCBI WGS metagenome assembly OJLD01 (sample SAMEA3904695, study PRJEB24821) | metagenome | biome: Builtin; feature: hospital; material: surface | place: USA | collected 2013-08-16
TATCTAATAATATTAACTTTATCGTAAGTTTGGTTTCTTCAATAGATCTATTTTTATCTGTTACTATTGAAAAGCTATCGAGCATTTGATCAAAATTAAATATTCCAAATTTAGTAAATTTATTATCTATATCAATTGCAAGTAACACCTTACCTCCTTGATCTTTTTACAGCTTTAACAACTGCAGTTGTTATTATAACTGAGAAAATAGCCTCTGGAATACCAGATGTAACTGAAACTCCAAGTATTGCAGATTTTGCATTTTCTAAAGGTATATTTAGCGCTTCTACATATTTTTGTGCATAAATTAAATATATACCACCTAATACTAAAATTGTATTGGTCATAGATCCTACAAAAGCTCCTATTGCTACTGGAAAATCTAGGGATGAAGATTTTCTTGAATAGATAAACAAAGCTATGCTTATCAAAAGTAATATAACTACTATAGTTATATTTAATGGAGAAGCACCTGTTTTAATATCTTTATATAGGACATATACTAAAGCTAAAGATATAAGTATCCAAATAACTCTGGCTATGGTTTTAGAATTTTTAGTACTTGCTTTTTTTACTCCATTATAGGCGTAATAAGAAGTTATACCGATTAATATTCTAGGAAGTATTGATATAAGTGGGTTATAGAATACAAAAGAAATTGGACCTGGTCTTAAAAATGCGTTTGCTAGTGATGATATACCAAAAATAAGCCCAACTAAAGCCCCTACTAAAGGTCCTTCTACTATGGCTGCAATAATTACAGGTATATGCATGGTTGTAGCATTTATTATCCCAAGTGGTATTAGTCCAAGTGGTGTTAATCCAAGTACAATTGTAATTGCACCAAGTACTGAAGCTGTTACTAGCTTCTTGTTATCTAGTTTTGTGTTTTTCATTTTTCCTCCTGATACGGTTCTATTTGATACCGTTCTTTGCACTAAAAGATGCTTAACTAATTATTATATTTACAAAAAAGTGATTTGATTAAAAGCTTGGATCTATTAAAGTATCCTGCAATATCACTTATATTGTATTATCCACATAAATTATATCACAAATTTACTTTTGGTAAAGCATATGGATATATAAATAACTTATTTTTTAAGCTATTTTACAAAAATAAACACAATTAAAAATGGTATAATACCATTAGACTTTATAAAGAGGTTATTATGGAAGATATAAACATACCAAATCATGTTGCGATAATATTAGACGGAAATGGTCGTTGGGCGACAAAGAGAAATAAGCCTAGGACTTTTGGCCATAAAAATGGGGCTGATAATGTCGTAGATATTGCAATTCATGCAAAAAAAAGAGGAATTAAATATTTAACAGTTTATGCCTTTTCTACAGAGAACTGGAAAAGACCAGCAAAGGAAGTGGACTATCTAATGAAACTTATGATCAAGTTTATTAATGATAAGATAGATCAGTTAATGGAGGAAGATTGTAAACTAAATTTTTTAGGAAACTTATCGATTCTTCCCAAAACTACTAGAGATGCTATAGTAAGGGGAATTAATAAAACTAAAAATAATAAGTCATTATTTGTAAACATTGCTGTAAACTATGGTGGCAGAGATGATATAGTTCATGCTTTAAAAGATATAATAGATGAAGGATTTAATAAGGATGATATAAATGAGGATCTTATATCTAAGCATTTATATACTAAAGATGTACCTGATCCTGATTTATTAATAAGACCAGGTGGGGAGATTCGTATTTCAAATTTTTTGATTTATCAAATAGCCTATTCAGAATTATATTTTTCTGATGTATTATGGCCAGACTTTAATGAGGAAGAATTTGATAGAGCTTTATTAGCATATTCTAATCGCAATAGACGATATGGAGATATTAAATGAATCTATTAGTGAGAACTTTGGGAGGAGCATTAATCCTTTTAATATTGTTAGCTATAACATATTTTGGACATATAAGCTTAGCTGTTGGTTTTACAATCTTTTCCTTAATTGCTATTAAGGAAATAACTAAAGCTTTTGAAAATATTGATGTAAAAGTACCAAAGATGCTATTATATGTATGTGATTTATTAATAATGGTTTTAACTATTAATAGTAATCCAGATGCTTTTAATTTAGCTATTATATTTTCTGTTATAGCTATATTAATATATATGTTATTTAACAAAAATAGAACGTTAAATGATATATTTGCTAGTATTTTTATAATAATGTATGTGCCAACTCTTATGGGAAGTATTATTAAAATTGCTGATATAAGCTATGTATGGTCACTTTATATAACTGCTTGGGGATCGGATACCTTTGCCTACTTGACTGGTTCATTAATTGGTAAAAACAAGATAAAGTCTATAGCTCACATTAGTCCTAATAAGACTTTGGAAGGATCTATTGGTGGAATTATAGGTGCTCTTATATTAAATATTATCTATGTAAAATATGCTCCTCTTAACATTAACTTAACATATGTTATTATATTTTCTATAATAGGGGCTATCTTATCTCAATTAGGTGATTTGGTAGCTTCATATATAAAACGAAAAACAGGTATAAAGGATTTTGGGAATCTTATTCCAGGTCATGGAGGTATCATGGATAGGTTTGATTCTATGGTATTCATAGCTCCTATATTTTATTTATTATCTGTTTTGTAAGGAGAATCAATGGGAACAATTATTATTGCCCTTATAATGTTTTTAGCTCTAGTAACTATTCATGAGTTTGGACATTTTATAGTGGCAAAGTTATCAGGTATAAAAGTAAATGAATTTGCAGTAGGGATGGGTCCTTCTATAAAATCATCTCAAAAAGGAGAAACAAAATACTCTCTTAGAGCTTTACCTATAGGTGGATATTGTGCTATGGAAGGAGAAGATGAAGAGTCAAATGATCCTCGTAGCTATGATAATGCACCGGCAGGTAAAAGATTTTTAACTATTCTTGCAGGCCCTATGATGAATCTTATTTTAGCTATTATTATTTTTACAATAGTAGTTTTCAATACAGGCACTAGCACAACTTATGTAGGAGGTTTTGCAAAAGATTCTTCTGCTAAGGAAGCAGGTATAAATATTGGTGATCAGATAGTAAAAATAGATGATAAGAATGTAAATGAATTTACTGACATTTCTAAGATTTTATCTGATTATTATTCAAAAAATGATAGTAAAGAGCCAATAGAAGTTGTTGCTAAGTCATCTGATGGCAATATTAAATCATATGAAATTAAACCGGTTTTAAAAAATGATATTCCGCTTTTAGGAATTACTTCAAAAATGAGAAACGTAGGATTTTTTGAATCAATTGGACTTGGCTTTAAGGAAACCTGGCGCAATATAAAGATGATTTTTAGCATTTTAGGCATGCTATTTACGGGAAAACTTTCCTTTGGAGCTTTAAGCGGACCAGTAGGAGTGGTAAAGGAGATAGGGAATCAAGCTCAAAATGGAGCTATGAGTGTCCTATACTTTTTATCATATATTAGCGTAAACCTTGCAGTATTTAACTTGATACCATTTCCTGCCCTTGATGGGTCTAAGTTATTTACTAACCTTTATGAGATGATTACTAAAAAAAGGGTTAATAAAAAAATTGAAGAAAAAGTTACTGTTGTTGGATTTGTGATATTAATAAGTTTAATATTAATAATCACAATTAAAGATATATTTACACTTTTTTAAGGAGATGTAATGAGAAAAGAAACTAGACAAATTTATGTAGGAGATGTTGCAGTTGGAGGCAACTCTCCTATTTCTATCCAATCAATGACTACAGCAAAGACCAGTGATATAGAAACTGTAGTTAGTCAAATAAATGCATTAGAAGATGCAGGATGTGATATTTCACGTTCAGCTGTTAATGATATGGATGATGCCAAAGCAATTTCCGAAATAAAAAGAAGAACCAATCTACCATTTGTAGCAGATATTCAATTTGACTACAAATTAGCTCTAGCGGCTGTAGAAAATGGTTGTGATTGTTTAAGATACAATCCAGGGAATATAGGTAGCGAAGATAAGGTGAGAGAAATAGTAGAAGCCTGCAAAAAGCGTAATATACCTATTAGAATTGGGGTAAACTCAGGTTCTATTTCTAGAGAAATATTAGATAAGTTTGGTGGGGTCAATGCAACTTCTTTAGTAGAAAGTGCCATGGAAGAGATTGGGATTTTAGAAGATACGGATTTTTATGATATGAAAATATCTGTAAAATCTTCTGATGTAAATACAATGATAGATGCCTATAGGAAGCTAAGTAGTTTAGTAGATTATCCACTCCATTTAGGAGTTACAGAAGCAGGTCCATTGTATCAAGCCCTTGTGAAATCATCTATTGGAATTGGATCTCTTCTAAAAGACGGCATAGGGGACACTATTCGTGTATCAATTACAGGAGATCCTGTAGAAGAAGTAAAAGCAGCAAAAACTATACTAAAATCTTTAAATCTTAGCCATGATGGTCTTGATATTGTATCATGCCCAACTTGTTCAAGAACTACGGTTAATTTAGAAGAAATAGTAGCAGAAGTTGAAGAAAAAGCGGCGGGCTTAGGTGTAGATGCAAAGATAGCTATTATGGGATGCCCTGTAAATGGACCTGGAGAAAGCAAGGAAGCAGACTATGGCATTTCCGCTGCAAATGGTATGGGATTTCTTTTTAAGAATGGTGAAACCATAAAGAAAGTTAAGGAAGAGGAAATAGTAGATACTCTCTTAAAAGTATTAAAAGAAAGTCATTTAAATGAAAATTGATTTAAGCAAATTTGTAGATATTAAGGAAAATGAATATACAATTACCAACGCTGTTTATTACAGAGAGAAAAATGAGCTCAAACTTACTGTAGAATCAAATCTAAATTACTTAGAGGATAAGGTGAGAGCGGATCTAGATGATTATTTATCTTATGTGAATCTTACTATAGAGTTTGTCATGTTAGAACCTGATACAAATGATGAAATTTGTGAAGATGAAAATCCAGAGATAAATGAAGTGGAAATTATTGATGATATAGATTTAAATATTAAGCCAAGAGAAGCTTTAAATAATAGCAAAGATAATTGTAATAATGTAAATAATCCCAGCTTTAATTTAATTGAACAAAAAGAAAAGGACTTACAAGCTAGGATAAGTCACGCTATGAGTCATACTAAGGAAGAGAAAAAAATAGATGTTCCAGTCGATGGATTAGATTATGGAAGAAAAATTAAGAATGATCCGATTGATATAGATGATATTTATGATAAAAAGGGGATAACCGTTTCTTTAATAGGAACGGTTTATGGTCTTGATGTATTTGAAACTCGTAATCACTCATTTATATACACCTTTGACCTAGAAGACAATACAGATGCTATTAGTTGTAAGATTTTTGTTTCTCAAAATAAAAAAGATTGTTTAAATCTATTGGCTAATGGTATAGCTGTTCAAGTAGAAGGTGTACTAAACTATGATGATTACGCTCATGATGATGTATTTACAATCAACTCATTAAAGGATGCTGTCGTTAGTAAGAAGATAGATACAGCTTATGAAAAGAGAATAGAGCTAGAGTTACATACTAAAATGACCAACCTAGATGGTTTTGTAGATAATAAGGACATAGTTAGTATTCTTGATGATTGGGAATGGGATGGTCTAGGGATTACTGATACAGAAACTCTTCAAGCTTTGCCAGATCTTTATGATGCTATAAGTAAAACAGGTAAAAAAATGCTTCCAGGAGCTGAACTTTTGCTTGTAGAAAATGAGCTTAGGATCCTAACAAATCTATCTGATAAAAAAATTCCTGAAACTAGTGATATTAAAGATCAAGAATTTGTTGTATTCGATTTAGAAACTACAGGACTTTCAAGATTTAAAGATAAGATAACAGAAATAGGTGCTGTTAGAGTTAAAAATGGAGAAATTACTGAAGAATTTAATGAGCTAGTAAATCCTGAACAGATAATACCAGAAAAAGTAGTAGAACTAACAGGCATTACTAATGAAATGGTAATGGATAAGCCTAAGATAGATAAGATATTGCCAAAGTTTTTAGAATTTGCAGGAGATACAATCTTAGTTGGTCAGAATTCGGATTTTGATATAGGGTTTGTAAAAGAGAATTCTAAGCAATTAGGATTAGATTTTGCTCCAATTTACATGGATACTTTACCTATGGCAAGAGCTTTGTTTACTGATATGGGTAGGTTTTCACTTGATAAAATAGCGAGAAAATTAAATATACCAGCCTTTAATCACCATAGGGCAAGTGATGATGCTCGTGCTACAGCCCAAATTTTTATAAAAATGTATGATATGATAATGAATCAGGACTTAAATTTAGCTAATATAAATACATTGAATACAGAGTATCCTAAGTCTAAATTCGAGAATTTTTCAACCATAGTATTTGCTAAAGATGAAACAGGTCTCAAAAATTTATATAAGTTAATTTCAAAATCTAGAATGGAGAACTTTAATACTGAAGCTAGAACTCCTATTTCAATTTTAAAAGAGTACAGAGAAGGTATTTTAATAGGTAGTGGTGGACATGATGGTATACTTTTTAGATCATTATTAAACGACTATCCAGAAGAAAAGATTAGTGAATTATTAGAGTTATTTGATTTTTTGCAGGTAGAACCACTTGGGATTTTTGCAGATGAAATTACAAATGGACGAATTAGAGATTACAATCAAGCTGTCTCTTATACACATCTCCGAGCCCACGAGACA
>OJLD01000141.1_pt1 | contig 6452 bp, 7 predicted proteins | sample 1596881 | NCBI WGS metagenome assembly OJLD01 (sample SAMEA3904695, study PRJEB24821) | metagenome | biome: Builtin; feature: hospital; material: surface | place: USA | collected 2013-08-16
AACTACATTTCTAAAACATTATATAGAGCAATTATTAAAAAAAGATGAGAAAATAACAATTATAATGAATGAATTTGGATCTTTTGACGTTGATAGTTTATTACTTGGAAATGATGTTTCCATTCATTCTTTAATTAATGGCTGCGTATGCTGTGATTTAAATAACGATTTAGTTAACCAATTGAAACAGTTGATTGATCAAACAGATACGAGTCATATTCTTATAGAAGCAACTGGTTTAGCGCATCCCTTTGAGATTTATTCGGCTTGCCAAGACCCTACAATAATAAAAAATGTTCATGAACCAACAATTATTGGTATTGTAGATGCACAAAGATTCACTAAAAAAGAAGTCTATAGTCCTTCAACAACTCAGTTATTAGAAGAACAATTACGTTATAGTGATACGATAATACTAAATAAAACTGATTTAATAGGTGAAGAAGCACTTAACGAAGTTAAAGAAAATTTAAATAAACTCAATCCACAAGCGCCTATAATTATTACCACTTATAGTCAATTTAATGATGAACAGATCAACGGTAAAGTGATTCAACATAATGAAATTCAGCATAAACATATACATCATCATGGAATTCAGTCGATGCAGTATACATTTACAGCGGCAATAGACCGTCAGTTATTTTATCAATTTATTATGCGTTTGCCAGATAGTGTACTTCGCTTAAAAGGATTTGTGAAGTTTAGAGATCTACCAGAAGTAACATATGAATTTCAATATGCAATGGGCTTACCTGATTATGGCATTATCTATAAAGACGTACCGATGACTATCGTTATCATTGGAGAGTCATTGGATACAGATAGATTACGTAATCAACTTGATATGATTCAATTCACATAATATCGTTTTGTCACAGTTATGACATAGGCGTTTACTTTTTTATGTTTTATAATAAAAATAGGAGGGTTTGACCATGAATAACGAAGATAAACGTACGAAACAAATTCGTTTTGAATTTAGATGTATTACGATTCCTTATACAGTTTTTGCTATTATCGTACTGCTATTTAATATATTTTATACTAACATTAAAGTGACAATGTCTTTATTCGGACTCTTTTTTGCATACAATTTAGGTATTTTATTCATAGCTTTTATTAATCGCTTTAAACGAACACTTATTTTATCTTTAATTTTGACCGTTTTAAGTGGGGCTACATTCTTTACGCTATTATATGTTTTTGGCTTAAATCGTGAAATTTTTGGTTAAATAATTTTGTTAAGAATGACATAGACTTTGTGATAGTCAGTAAGACGTTATCACAAAGTTTTTTTATGCTTAAAATAATATGAAAAGTGAATATTTTGTGTATTTTGTCACATTTCATCATAGATGAAGCGCTTTCTTGATATACTGAATTTGACGAATTAAGGGAGTGGTAACTATGGAAAAAGTGCAGGCTACACAGGAGAATAACAACCTATTAAAAAATAAAAAGGAAAAAAAGAGTAAAAGTGGTTATAAGCCAATTTGGATTATTATAAGCTTTGCCATTTTATTAATTATCTTGTTATTACCAACACCGGCAGGGTTACCAATAATGGCAAAAGGAGCACTTGCCATCTTAGCGTTTGCCGTTATTATGTGGGTAACCGAAGCTGTGACGTATCCAGTATCAGCAACAATGATTTTAGGTTTAATCATTTTAATTTGTGGATTTAGTCCAGTCCAACAACTGTCAGAGAAACTAGGTAATCCAAAAGAGGGAGATAAAATATTATCTGGCGCAGATTGGTTAGGCACGGGAAATGCATTAACGCATGCATTTAGTGGATTTTCGACATCTGCGGTTGCATTAGTAGCAGCGGCATTATTTTTGGCAGCAGCGATGCAAGAGACGCAATTACATAAACGTTTGGCTTTACTAGTGCTATCAATTGTAGGTAATAAAACACGTAATATTGTTATCGGTGCGATCTTAGTTTCAATTTTATTAGCTTTCTTTGTTCCTTCAGCAACTGCAAGAGCGGGTGCAGTTGTACCAATCTTATTAGGTATGATTGCCGCATTCAAAGTATCAAAAGAAAGTAAACTTGCATCACTTTTAATTATTACAGCAGTCCAGGCTGTTTCGATTTGGAACATTGGTATAAAAACAGCGGCTGCTCAAAATATTGTAGCTACTAATTTTATTAATCAGAACTTAGGACACGATGTGTCATGGGGAGAATGGTTCTTATATGCTGCACCATGGTCTATCCTTATGTCAATCGCGTTATTCTTTATCATGATGAAAGTGATGCCGCCTGAACATAAAGAAATTGAAGGCGGTAAAGAACTGATCAAAGAAGAATTAGATAAATTAGGACCAGTCTCTTTTAGAGAATGGCGTCTGATAATTATATCTGTGTTATTACTTTTCTTCTGGTCTACTGAAAAGATTCTACATCCTATAGACTCTGCGTCCATTACTTTAATTGCTTTGGCAATTATGTTAACACCTAAAGTTGGTGTTATTACATGGAAAGGTGTAGAAAAAACAATACCTTGGGGAACAATTATAGTATTTGGAGTAGGGATTTCACTAGGGAATGTACTATTAAAAACAGGCGCTGCACAGTGGCTGAGTGACCAAACCTTCGGGCTTATGGGGTTACAACATATGCCACTCATAGCTACTATTGCTCTTATAACACTATTTAATATCTTGATTCATCTTGGGTTTGCGAGTGCAACAAGTTTATCTTCGGCGCTTATACCGGTATTTATATCACTTACAGCTACATTACATTTAGGTGATCAATCGATTGGATTTGTGCTCATTCAACAATTTGTAATTAGCTTTGGTTTCTTATTACCCGTTAGCGCACCACAAAACATGCTTGCTTATGGTACGGGTACATTCACAGTTAAAGACTTCCTAAAGACAGGAGTACCACTAACTATTATTGCCTATATCTTAGTAATCATATTTAGTTTGACATATTGGAAATGGTTAGGATTGGTTTAAAGACTTTGGTATTCCATTAAGTCGAAACATAAAGTTTCTGATTTTAATTATTGGAAAAAGGGTAAAGTTAATGAACCTTTAATAACAGGAGTGAAATGATGACTATAGGTGTAATACTAAATCGCGTTTTCCGAATTAATAATAATCCATTATTTGAATATATTCATCAAAATAAAGAGGAAATTGAGAAATGCTACCTCATTATTCCACAGGAAATATTCGAAGAAGATGGCACAAACATGAAAGCAAATTATTATTATGGTGTAATGCAATCATTTCTAAATGACTTAAGACAGTATGATATTGAACCCTTCTTGTTAGACTATAGTGATTTAGGGGATTTTTGTGAAGATAAATCTATCAGTGAAGTTATTGTTGCTGGCGATATTATGAGTTATCATCAAGAAAGTTATGATATTCGTCATTAAAAAAAGGCTTTTAACAAGCACAATATTACAGTTACCACAGTGCGTGCCAATCACTATTTCAAACCAAGCGCTACGATGAACAAACAAGGGGAACCATACAAAGTGTTTACCTGCTTTTATAAGGCACATCGTTCCAAACTAAGAAAGCATGACTCTTATGCCTATAAATTAAAGAACTTGTCCGATTTATTCGTGAAATCTCAGCAAAAATTAAACCAAGATTATTCTAAGTATGGCCTTTCTGAATCAAAAGCAATTAAAAAATGGAATGACTACATAGATCAAGACATACAAAATTATGAAACCAATCGTGAATATTTGCCTGAAGTCTTAACAAGTCAGTTAAGTATCATTTTGGCTTATGGCATAATAGACATTAAGCAAATTGTTACTCAATTGTTAGAGCGTTATGAAGAGGACGAACATAATATTGAACAGTTTATACGAGAATTGATGTTCAGAGAGTTCTATTATGTGTTAATGACGCATTATCCAAACACAGCTCATGAGGCATTTAATGAAAAATATCGTGACATTAAATGGGAATATAATAAAGAGGATTATAAAAGTTGGTGTGAAGGGCGTACTGGTTTTCCAATAGTTGACGCAGCAATGACTGAACTAAATCAAACTGGATTTATGCATAATCGTATGAGAATGGTTGTTTCACAGTTTTTAACGAAAGATTTGTTCATTGATTGGACTTGGGGTGAGGATTATTTTAGAAGAAAATTAATCGATTTTGATTCCGCATCAAATGTACATGGTTGGCAATGGTCTGCATCTACAGGAACAGATGCTGTTCCTTACTTTAGAATGTTTAATCCAAGTCGTCAGAGTGAACGATTTGATAAAGATGCTTTGTACATTAAAACGTTTATACCACAGTTAAATGATGTTACTCCTAAATTATTACATGAACCTTTTAAACATGAAGCGGAGTTAGAACAAGAAGGTATTAAACTAGGTCAGGATTATCCAAAACCATTAGTCGATCATAAAGAAGCAAGAGACCATGTTATGTCAGTATTTAAACAAATATAAAAAACAATTGGAGTGAGATAGCAATCAAATTAAATGCTGTCTCACTCCAATTTACTTTTGTTAGAAGGGAGTGGGGAAGAAATAATATTTTCCAAAATTTATTTTACCCCAGCCTGCTTTGCTTGTGGATTTTCTTGTTGAAAATCTCTTTGTTGGGGCCCCGCACCCCAGCTTGCTTTGCTTGTGGATTTTCTTGTTGAAAATCTCTTTGCTGGGGCCCCGCACTCAACTACGTTTTATTATCTATATTAGAACTACTTACGTGAGTGTGTGAACACGCTTATATTTATCTTCATTTATCCAAGGTTTTAAGTGTTATTTTAAGGCAAATAAGCATATATATACGGCTACGTATTCTAAGAAAGTAAACAAATACATATATTTTAAGCGTAGTTTGACATTTAATGGCACTTCCCATTTAGGATAACGGCGTTCATAATAAAAAATTTGAACGAGATACAAACCGATACCAAGTGGTAATAACATAAGGATAATACTATGCGTCATACTAAAACCATTTTTATGAAAGAAATGTCCAATAATGAGTTGTAAAGCAATAATAATGATTAGAAGAATCATAATGTGCCAAATCATTTTGCCACTCTCACTCCTTTCACGAAAATAATGATTACGGTTTGTAGTAATACCATTAGTAAAATAAATGTTATGGATTGTGTATTTAAAGATGCAATCACCTGACGAATAATAGTGAAAGGTTCAGTAATCAAATGAACAGTATGGAATCTTAAAAAGCGTCCCATATAAATACCTAAACCATTTAAGAACATAAGTACTACAATTAGAGTACGATTTATCCATAATTTTGAAGTAAAATGCATCAAATTTATAAATATAAGAATCATACAATACATTGCTAAAAAGACACCTAATAATAGGTAAGTAAAATATAGCCATTCCATAATATTTAATTGAACATAAAAATCAAATGTAAATTGATTTAAATGAATTAAATCCGTTAGCATATAAAAAGTATTAGGCACTAGCAATACAAAAATCAAACCAAATATTATAAAAAGTGGCCATTCATATTTTTTTCTTGGCTTAAATAATCTTAATAGTAAACATAACTCAAATGGTATATAAGCTAAAAAGAGGTTTAAACTCATAAAATTAAAAACACGTGTTTCAAATAGTGAGAATGTGAAAAGTATTATGAAATATATTCTGGCAATATAACGCGAAGTCATGTTATACACTACTTTCTTTGAAAAAATAAGAGTTTATTTTAGTTAGTCAATGATTAATAATAAAGGTTACCTAAATGGTAATCAAATATTTAAGCATTATGTTTATCTAGTCAAAAGAAATTTAAAGTTATAAAATGCTATTTTAATGTAATAAATGAGGAATACATATAATAACCCATAGATACATATCTAAATATGTCATCTATGGGCTAATTTAATTTATACATTGCATTAAGGTCTTAATAAGTTCAATCCAGTTTCTTCATCATGTGTACGATTAACATCTAAGTTAGTCATTTGAATTACTATTTCAGCCGTAGCTGATACAACAGCTTTCGTTAAATGACCACTCAATGTTTGAAAATCACGTGTTCCGAATGTTCCATGTAAATGCGCAAATGGTTTATCATCAATATGTGAAATATTACCAAGTAAACTTGTTAGTTCTAAAGCTTCATTAACTTCACGTGCTTCATATTTTTGAGTGTCTAAATTATAAAAATTCAACGTTACATTGTCACATGCGCCTATACCACTAACTGAACCGAATTTCATTTCTTGTTCCATAGCAAATTGTGTTAGGACTTCTACAATATCTTCGCCTTTGACTAGCACTAAAAGAAACGTTTGACCATCTTTATTATATTTCATCATCGTCACCTCAATTTGATAAGTTACCTACATTATACTAGCCAGTAAGTTTTATTGCTTAGAATTTAAATCTTACTATTGTAATATAGAAGTTAAATAGTATACAATGTCCTAATATTATGTAATTTTCAACTAAGTTATTAGA
>OJLD01000143.1_pt1 | contig 6412 bp, 4 predicted proteins | sample 1596881 | NCBI WGS metagenome assembly OJLD01 (sample SAMEA3904695, study PRJEB24821) | metagenome | biome: Builtin; feature: hospital; material: surface | place: USA | collected 2013-08-16
GATCTACACAGAGTAGATCGTCGGCAGCGTCAGATGTGTATAAGAGACAGCACTAAAAGTGAGCTATCTTTGATTTCGTAGGATAGATAATAAGGCAACTCACAATTGCCAAAACTCATATCCCTATCTTTCTCAAACATTACGATCTCAATGTTTTCATCTAATCGTCTAAGGGCTGCTCCACAAGTAGCTCCACCAGCAACAGCTCCAACTATTACTACTTTCATAAATTTATCCTTATAATTTCACTTATTTACCTTAATTACTATAATATATTTACCCTATTTATCTAGTTTACTTATGTATTAAAAGTCATGAAAAGATGAGGGGTTTTTATAAATATCCTAGCAAAAGTAAATGTTCTGTTCGTTAGAATTATGTAACTTGCAAAAACTAATTTTGAAGGTAAACTAAGATTAGAATATTAACTATGATAGGGACAGTAGTGGTTGCAAATACCTACAGAGAAAGACAGTAGCTGAGAAGTCTTGGTCTAGTAATTAACGAAAACCACCCTTGAGTTTTTTTAAGAAATTAAAACGTTAGGTCGCGTTAAGACCTTAATGAGCACAAATTTAGGTGGAACCACGGGAATAATCCGTCCTTTTATCGACTAGTCGATAGAGGACGGTTTTTTGTTTGGGATTTGCCAGAAAAGGAGAAAAAAATGATTAAAGTAACATTACCTGATAATTCTGTAAAAGAATATATAGAAGGAATATTAGTTCGAGATGTAACAAAAGATATTTCAAATGGCTTATATAGACAAGCAGTAGGTGCTGTAGTAAATGGCAAAGTAATGGGCTATATTGAACCATTAACAGAAGATTGTGATTTTAGAGTAGTAAAATTTGATGATCCAGAAGGAAAGGAAATCTTTTGGCATACAACAAGCCATGTAATGGCAGCAGCAATCAAACAACTATGGCCAGATACAAAGTTTGCGATAGGGCCTGCTATTGGTGATGGCTTTTACTATGATATGGAAACAGACCATAGATTTGTCCCAGAAGATTTAGAAAAGATAGAAGAAAAAATGCTAGAAATAGCTAAAGATGATAAGAAAATGGTAAGGCTAGAAGTTAGCCGAGATGAAGCTTTAAAGATGTTTAAAGAAGAAGGCCAAGACTACAAGGTAGAACTTATAAATGATCTTGCTGAAGATGAACTAATTACCTTATACAAGATGGGAGATGTATTTACAGATTTATGCCGTGGTCCACACTTAGAATCTACTAAAAAAATTAAAGCGGTTAAACTTAAAACTATAGCTGGTGCTTACTGGAGAGGTGATTCCGATCGTCAAATGCTTCAAAGAATCTATGGTATTTCTTTTGAAAAAGCAAAACAACTTGAAGAATGGGAAGAATTACAAAAAGAAATCGAACGTCGTGATCACAGAAAAATAGGTCGTGAAATGGATTTATTCTCATTCCATGAAGAAGGACCAGGATTTCCATTCTTCCATCCAAATGGAATGATCTTGATGAATGAATTATTAGATTGGTGGAGAGATGTATTAGAAGAGCGTGGATATGGAGAAATCAAAACTCCACTTATTATGAATGAAGAACTATGGCATAGGTCAGGTCACTGGGACCATTATAAAGAAAATATGTATTTTACAAAAATTGATGAAGAGGACTATGCTATTAAGCCAATGAACTGTCCAGGTTCAGTATTGACATACGCATCAAACCAACATTCTTATAGAGACCTACCAATTAGACTAGCAGAATTTGGACAAGTTCATAGACACGAACTTTCAGGCACTCTTCATGGACTTTTCAGAGTAAGAACATTTACTCAAGATGATGCCCATGTATATTGCTTACCTAGCCAAATCAAAGACGAAGTTTATAGAATGATAGACCTAGCTGACCTTCTTTATTCAACATTTGGATTTAAATATTCATTAGAATTATCAACAAGACCAGATGACTATATGGGAGAACTCGCAGATTGGGATTTTGCAGAAGAACAATTAAAGGCAGCCCTCGAAGAACGTGGTATAGATTATGAGTTAAACCCAGGTGATGGAGCATTTTATGGTCCAAAAATTGATTTCCACCTTTTAGATGCAGCAAAAAGAGAGTGGCAATGTGGTACTATCCAATTAGACTTCCAATTACCACAAAACTTTGATTTGACATATGTTGATGAAAATGGTGAAAAACAAAGACCAGTTATGCTTCATAGAGCTTTATTAGGATCTGTAGAAAGATTTATAGGTGTACTTACAGAACACTTTGCAGGTAGATTCCCATTATGGTTAAACCCTGAACAAGTAGTAATTATCCCAGTATCTGATAAGTTCCTAGATACAGCAGAAAAACTACAAGGTGAAATTAAAGAAGCAGGATTTAGAGTGTCAGTAGATGCTAGAAGCGAAGGAGTAGGATATAAGATTCGCCAAGCTCAGTTAATGCGTGCAAACTACATGTTAGTAGTAGGAGAAAAGGAAGAAAGCTCCAAACTACTTACAGTTAGAAATAGAGATGGAGAAGAGATATCTGATGTTTCAGTTGATTCATTCATCGAAGAATTAAACAAGGAACGTGATAGTAAGTCAGTAAATTCTGCTTTTTAAATAATAAGTAATAATAAATATAAAATTGAGCCTGGGAAAACATTCCTAGGCTTTTTTGCTTTATCAAGCCACTATTGACATCATCAATTTTAACTGGTTTATTGAATAAGCTTAGATATTATAATATTTTTATGGAGATTTTATGGAAGATATACAAGTAAATGAAAATAAGTTAGGAACAATGCCTATAGATAAGCTTTTATTAGAAATGGCTATACCAATGGTAATTTCTATGCTAGTGCAATCAATCTATAACATAGTAGATTCTATGTTCGTAGCCCAACTATCAGAAGATGCACTAACAGCGGTATCGTTAGCATTTCCTGTACAAAACATTTTAATTGCTTTTGGAGTAGGTATAGGAGTGGGATCCTCAGCTTTATTAAGTAGGTTTTTGGGGGAGAATAACCGAGAACGTGTTGGATCAGTTGCAATTCATGGCATAGTGATAGCAGGTATTACTTATGTAGTATTTGCACTTCTAGGGCTTTTGTTTACAAAAAATTATGCACTTCATCAAGGTCAAAATCCAGTAGTTACTGAGTATACTAAAGGGTACTTATACATAGTGACTATTTTTAGTATAGGAATATTTTTTCAAACTCTTGCAGAAAAGCTATTGCAAGCAACATCACTTACAAAATATACTATGATTACCCAAATGTCTGGGGCTATTTTAAATATAATACTTGATCCAATATTGATATTTGGACTATTTGGTTTTCCAAGATTGGAAGTAAAGGGTGCTGCAATTGCAACAGTAATTGGCCAAGTGTTTGGTGCTATAGTAGGCTTTTACTTTAATAAAACCAAGAACCACGATATCAAATTCACATCAAAAAGATTTAAATTTCACGGAGATATAGTAAAACAAATATTTTGGATAGGTTTGCCAACAATAGTAATGAACACTATTGGATCACTTGTTGTTTTTGCTTTAAATACAATTCTTAAAAACTTTGGATCTAGTGCAATAGCATCCTATGGGGTAATGTTTAAGTTCCAATCATTTGCCTTTTTGCCAGTATTTGGTATATCTAATGCTCTAACAACTATAGTTTCCTATAATTACGGAGCTAAGAAAAAAGATAGGATAAAAGAATCCATAGGCTTATCAATAAAAAGTTCATTTGTGCTAATGGCAATAGCAGTGGTAATAATGTGGCTGTTTCCTAAACAACTTTTGGCTATGTTTAATGCAACAGATAATATGGTAGAGATAGGAGTGCCAATGATGAGGATAGTATCGCTATCATATTTAGTAGCAGTACCAGCCATAGTTTCAGTAGGAGGAGTTTTCCAATCTTTAGGAAATTGGCAAATAGCAATATTTCAGTCTTTTTTAAGACAATTTATAATATTAATTCCAATATTTAACCTATTGTCAAAAACAGGAAGTCTAAATGTCGCATGGTGGGCATTTTTTATAGCTGAATTTACAAACTCTATTCTATGTATGTTTATATTAAGAAAAGAGATAAAAACAAAAATAGATATACTATAAAAACAAAAAAGAACTGTTGCAAATTAATATATATCGTTCCATCATTAGACTCACTGCCATAAAGTTTGAGATATAGCCAGCAGACTGATAGAGACACTTTTTGGGAAGGTGTTCTAATGATTTTGGAATTATTTATATATTTTGCAACAGCCTATTTTGTTTTATTTGTATATATAATTTAGAAATTGTCCTATAAGTACTAGAATCAAAGCGCTATCAAGAGGAAAATTATTTTTATTTTTTTAGCTCTTGGGTGCTAGACTGGGATACATAGGAAAACAGCAAGTAGATAGTCTACTGTTTTCTTATGTATTTTTGACTTTATTAACCTAATAATTTAACAAATTCATCGTGTACTGCTTGTACTTGTGGGCCAATTATTACTTGAACTGTCTTAGAACCTGGTTTTATAAGACCTGCTATCCCTGCAGATTTTATTTTTTCATCATCTACTTTGTTTGGATCATTGACTGTTAGTCTAAGCCTTGTTGTGCAATAACTTGTTGTATCCACATTTTCTGAACCGCCTAAGCCCTCTAGTATAATTTTAGCAGCCTCTTTATGTGAGCTTGATAAGCTTACTTTTTGTTCAGCTCTTTCTTCTTTTTCTGATTTATCAGCTGTTGATACTCTTCCCTTATCCTCTGTGTGGATAACTGTCGTATCACTATTAGCTTTAGCTGTTCTACCTGGTGTTGCTATATCCCATTTTTCAATAAGTAATTTAAAGATAAAATAGTATAGGACAAAGAATACTATACCCATTACTATGAGTATCCATATTTTGCTTCTCATTGGATTTTTAGATGATAAGAATAAATCTATTAATCCTGCTGAAAATCCAAATCCTGCATAAGTTTGTAATTTAGCTGCTAGGAATACAGAAATACCTGTTAATAAGGCATGAACAAAATACAATTGGGGAGCTACGAACATGAATGCAAACTCAAGAGGTTCTGTTACTCCTGTTAAGAATGATGCGAGAGCACCTGCAAGCATTAAAGCTTTTGTAGTTTTTTTCTTATCTTCATCTGCGCTATTTGCTATTGCCAAAGCTGCACCTGGCAAGCCAAACATCATTATTGGAAAAAATCCTGCTTGATACATACCTGGATGATAGGTAGCTGTTATTGAGTCTTTGACATTACCGATAAAGTTTGGTATATCATTTATTCCTGCAAGATCAAACCAGAATACTTGGTTGAGGGCATGGTGGAGTCCTGTTGGAATTAATAGTCTATTAAAGAAACCATATAGTCCAGCTCCAAGAGCTCCCATTTTTGTTAGTGTTGAGCCAAATTTTGCAAGTCCTGCAAAAATAAAAGGCCATATGAATACTAGAATGACTGATGAGATAAGTGCATATAAAGATGCCATGATTGGAACAAGTCTTCTACCTGAAAAAAATGCTAAGAAATCAGGAAGTGTCGTGCCGTGGAATCTATCATAAGCCTTTCCACCTAGGATACCTGATAGTATACCAATAAGTACGTTTTTGTTATTTATAGCATCAAAAGCTGCAACCTTATAAGGCTCTGCAAGTTTCCATGCTTCAAGATCAAGAGATCTTAGTTGTGCTATGGTATCAGTAGAAAGCATCTTTGATAAGGTTAAAAATGCTACAAGTCCTGCCAAAGCACTAGCACCATGATTTTCCTTTGCAATACCAAATGCAATACCTACAGCAAATAAAATACCTAAATTATCTAAAATTGCACCACCTGCAGAAATGAAAAATGCTGCTACAGGTGAACCTGCACCCCAAAATTCTGGATCGATTAAGTAACCGATTCCCATAAGTAGCGCTGCAAGAGGCATTACTGCAACTGGCTGCATTAGGGACTGACCCAATCTTTGAAGTTTTTCCTTCATAACTACCTCCAATAATAAAAAATATTAAACAAAACATTTATACATTATTATATTATCACAATTTGTTAGATTTTGGTAGATTTTAATGGATCCCAACTAAGATATAATCTAAAAATTTAACTCTAAGCTTATATAGAAGTTCTCCTAATAAAAATACGCTTAGAACTGTAAGGAGTGTAATAACAATAGGACTTGCTTTTATTAGTGATTTTAACAATATATAAATTATCTTATAGGGATAAATATAGGCAAAGACTAAGTACCTGTCACGATTCATTATATCAACATTCGCATTATCTTTTAAAATAAGATAAGTAATTACGAAAAGTGAGAAGTTGATGTTAGGGTAGTATTTAAAGTAGTAATTAAGGTAAACTTCCCCTGCCAATAATAATATCTGTCTCTTATACACATCTCCGAGCCCACGAGACAGGCAGAAATCTCGT
>OJLD01000146.1_pt1 | contig 6365 bp, 7 predicted proteins | sample 1596881 | NCBI WGS metagenome assembly OJLD01 (sample SAMEA3904695, study PRJEB24821) | metagenome | biome: Builtin; feature: hospital; material: surface | place: USA | collected 2013-08-16
GTTTCCCTACTGAGTACGCGGAGGTCGAGCTCTTCGACCGCTGCGTTGAGAGCCTCAGATGGGCCCGTGAGCTCAAGAATTCCCTCGATGAAGTCATCAATGGGGCCTGAAATCGGGCTGTCCCCCATAAGAGCGACGGTGTCGAGAAGACCCGCTACCTCATTGAGGTGATGGGTGGAGATGACGATGGTACGGCCGTGTTCCTCACGAAGGACCTGATAAAAGAGCTCGCGGCGCTGTGTATCAAGGCCGAGATAGGGTTCGTCGAGAAGCATGACCTCGCAGCCAGAAGCAACGGCGAAGATGAAGCCGACCGCAGACTTTTGCCCGCGGGACAAGGAAGAGTAGGCCTTGGCCGGTACGTCGAAGCGAACCAACAGCTCATTGAAACGCTCCTCATCCCAACGCGGCCAGCGCGCCTTACCAATGACGCCCAGCTTTCCGATGCCCCAGGAATCCGGCAGTGGGTTATCAATCCCCATCAAAATGACTCGGTTGAGAACCGATTGCTTATCAAAAGGATTCTCCCCGAAAACCGTTATCCCGCCGGATTGGATTTGGCCGGCGATCTGGCGCAGGAGCGTGGTTTTGCCAATGCCATTGGGGCCAACTAAGCCGTGTGTGAGGCCATCAGCAAAAGTGAATTCTCGTGTTGTAATCATGAGTACATTCCTCGACTTTCTGCGACGCGATCAAATAGGTCGTGGAGCTGGGCGCGGTTGTAGCCAAGGCGAACGGCTTCATCGACCAGCGGTGCCATGTATTCCGCCGCAAAGTCCGCTCTCCGCCGCTCACGGATAGTCGCCAGGGCCCCTTCTGCCACAAACATGCCGATGCCACGGCGCTTATCCAGCACCCCGATATCCACTAGGAGGTTGATGCCCTTGCGGGCCGTGGCCGGGTTAATGTTGTGAAAATCAGCAAGCTCATTAGTGGAAGGGGCCCTATCCCCCTCGCCCAAGGTTCCGTCCACGATGGCGTCCTCCACCAGAGAAGCAATCTGACGGAAGAGTGGTTGCGTGGAATTATCCATTGCCCCTCGGTTCGTTGGTTAGTTACTTGTGTAACCAACCATATCGGCAACATCCCACCCCTGCAATACTTCCAAAGAGAAAACTTTTTTGCTGCCACTGCGCTGGGATTTTGTCCAAGGTTATCGACGTTTTGTGACTAATGGGGCACACTGGAAACCACAAAGATTTTTATTTAGAACAATTAGAACGGAACTTAGGAGCCATGCTTGAACGCACACTCGTCTTTGTCGATACCTCATACTTGCTCGCTAGCTTTTATAACTCGTGGGAAACGGGTGCCCGCGCACAGCTAGAAATCGATCTGCCCGAGGTGGTCAGCACCATGGGCGGGATGATCGAGAACCAACTTGGGACCCCCATCCAGCGCCAATACTGGTACGACGGCATTCCCGATACCGGCCCACACCGCTACCAGCGCGCGCTGCGCACCTGCGAAGGGGTCCAGCTGCGCACCGGTCAGCTCATCGAATGGGGCGAGCGCCGCACCCAGAAGGCCGTAGATACCCGCCTTGTGGCAGACATGGTCATCGCCGCCATGAAGGGCCAATTCACTGACTTTGTGCTCGTCAGTGGCGATGCAGACATGATTCCCGGCGCTCAAGCGGCCGTGGATAACGGCATCCGCGTCCATCTTTATGGGTTTGGCTGGGACTCCATGTCCTCCGCACTGCGCCATGCCTGCGATTCCACCACCATCTTGGACCCTCGCGAGGACTTCGCGGACGCTATGGAATTGCAGGTCCTAGAAGGCCCGCTTCCTCCAGTGGTGCGCGAAAATGCGCATAAAGAGGGCGAGGAAATGCCCGAACCGGATGAATGCGGCGAGCCCTCAGAGGTGGAGGCAGCCTTCGGCGCCACAGAAAAGCCCACCCCGGCCCCGACGCCCAAGCCGGCTCCGCCCAAGGTGGATGCTGCAGAGGATTCCCCCGCCGAGGAGGACTCTCCCGCGGAGAAGCCGGCGCCCAAGCCATCCATGATGGCGCCGCGCCGCAAGCTGCGCTCCAAGTATGTGCCGCTGCCGGAAGAAGTATGGAGCTCTGCTGGGTTCCAATCCCCCTTTGATGTCGGCCAACAATACGCCTCGTGGTGGTTCGATAACGCTGCTAGCACCGAGCAGCGCGATCAGGCACATCTGCTTTCTGGCGGCGGGCTTCCCCCGGAAATCGACCGCCCACTATTGCAGTTTGCCTGCGAGACCCTGCACGAATACACCCTGACCGAAACCCAGCGCGTGAACCTGCGCGATGGATTCCACTCAGGGATTCGTGGGGTTCTGATTAACGTTCGTCGGCAGAATTAATCGCCAGATTCGAGTTCTTTCTTCTTTTTAAGATCCGCCCGGATGGCATCGAGGCGCGCAGTCGCCTTCATGTCATTGCCGGCGGCTTGGATCTCATTAATGCGATCGCCGCCGGTGGGCGTGCTGCAATTCCTGTGCACCAAGGGCATCGGCGTAGCGCTTTTCAATCTTGGCACGCACAGAATCAAGAGTAGGTACAGAATCGTCCGGGTTGAGCTGATTCATGGAATCAATAGCCTGGGCGTTCTTTTCTTGCATAGCCGCCTGGTCCGCCTGAGCCTCCAGCTGGCTAACTTGCGCTAGTTGTTCCTTCAAGCGCGCCTCAGACTGCTGCTGCTGGCTCTTGGCCTGCGCGGCAGCCTGCTCTGCGGCGGCGTACTGCTGCTTAACGTCTTCCAGCTCCTGCTCCACCGCTACCAGCTGGGAGGCAACCACTTCCGCAGCCTGGTTATATTCGGAGGCCTTTTGCGGGTCCTCTGCAGAGTCCGCCAGCTCCAATGCACGCTGGGTTTGAGACTGGTAGTCCTGCTGAGACTTAACCAGGCGGTTCATCTGCATCTCCAGCTGGGATTTATGGCCAATGATTTCTGCAGCGTGATCAGAAATCTGCTGGTGCTGCTCCTTGGCGGCCTGGACGGCCTGCTGGATCTGCACCTTCGGATCAGCGTTTTCATCGATCTTCTGATCGAAGGAACTCATCATGTACTTCCAGCCCTTGCTGAAGGGGTTAGCCATTATCTTCTCCTTTGGACATAAAAAGACGCTTTCTAGCGAGTTTAGCGATACTCACCAGAAAGCGCCGAGGAAGTTGGTGGGATTAACCCTGCGCATTCTGCTCTTCTACCTGGCGGCGAACCTCTTCCATGTCGAGGTCCTTCACCTGCTTCAGCAGGTCTTCCAAGGCCGCGGGAGGCAGAGCTCCAGCTTCACGGAAGACAAGGATGCCATCGCGGAAGATCATCAACGTAGGAATGGACTGAATCTCCAACGCGGATGCCAAGCCCTGATTTGCTTCGGTGTCGAGCTTGGCAAAGGTGGCATCCGTGTGCTCTTCGGAGGCCTTTTCAAAAACCGGCGCAAAGCGCTTGCAAGGGCCGCACCAATCGGCCCACGCGTCTACGAGCGTAATGCCCTCGCCGGTGACGGTTTCTTCAAAGTTTTCTTCGGTGACATCGATAGTAGCCATGATCGTTCTAACTCCTTTGCGGATTGCTTTATTCCCCAACGTACATGAAAAATCCTTGTCATATACCCCTATGGGGTATAAAATGAGCCCAGAAACCAACTCTAAGAAAGGATCATTATGAGCACCAAGAACTACACCGTAGAGGGCATGACCTGCGGACATTGCGAAATGTCGGTAAAGGAAGAGGTCGGCGAAATTTCTGGCGTTAGCGAGGTCACTGCGGACCATACCACCGGCGCCGTCACGGTTACTGGCACCGATTTCACCGATGAACAGGTAGCGGCCGCCGTGGCTGAGGCCGGCTACACGCTGAAGTAGGAACCACCATGTCCCACTTGGACCTTGGCGTAACAGGAATGACGTGCACCTCCTGCTCCTCCCGCGTCGAGCGCAAGCTAAACAAGCTCGAGGGAGTAAGCGCCAGCGTCAATTTCGCTACCGAGGCGGCGGCCATCGAGTACGACTCCCAGACGGTAAGTCCACAGGAGCTCATTTCGGTGGTAGAGGGTGCGGGTTACGGCGCCTTCGATATGGCGGCGGCGAAGGCGGAGGAGCCACAAGCCGAGAAGAACAGTGACGGGGGATTGCTGCGCCGCACCGTTATCTCCGGCGCACTATCGCTACCGCTCATGGTGGTATCGATGTGGCCGGCGTTGCAATTTCAGAATTGGCAATGGGCCTGTGCCATCGTAGCCACCATCATTTTCGTCTTCGGCGGCGCGCCTTTCCACACTGCTACGTGGACGAACCTCAAGCACGGGTCTTTTACCATGGACACGCTTATCACCATGGGAACCTCAGCGGCCTATTTTTGGTCGTTGTGGGCGCTATTTTTCGGCAACGCGGGCGAACCGGGCATGAAAATGCACATGACGCTGGACGCGAACGCGGCGCAGATGGATCACATCTATTTCGAGTCCGTGGGCATGGTCATTACCTTCCTCCTACTCGGCCGGTGGTTCGAGGCACGGGCCAAAGGCCAGTCCTCTGAGGCGCTGCGGGAGCTGCTCTCCCTAGGAGCTAAGGAAGCTTCGGTGCTGCGCGAGGGAGGCGAGCAGCGCATTCCAATTGCCCAGTTGCAAGTAGGCGATGTCTTCGTAGTACGCCCGGGCGAAAAGATCGCCACCGACGGCATCGTCGTTGCCGGCAATTCGGCGGTCGACGCCTCCATGATTACCGGCGAGCCCGTGCCCGTTGAGGTCGGCTCCGGCGATGCAGTGACCGGCGCGACCATTAATGCCTCCGGCAAGCTTGAAGTTCGAGCGACCAAGGTGGGCGAGGATACGATACTGGCCCAAATGGCCCAGCTGGTCACGGATGCACAAACGTCCAAGGCGCCAGTACAGCGCCTCGTGGACCGCATTGCGCAAGTCTTCGTCCCCGCAGTCATCGCCATAGCAGTGCTGACACTCCTCGCCCATCTCTTCTTCGGCGGAGTGGCCCCAGCGTTTATTGCCGCGGTCGCCGTCCTCATTGTGGCCTGCCCTTGCGCTATGGGCTTGGCGACGCCCACCGCAATCCTCGTCGGCACCGGCCGCGGAGCGCAGCTGGGCCTGGTTATTAAGGGGCCGGAGATCCTGGAATCTACGCGGCAAATCGATACCATCGTCATGGATAAGACCGGCACGGTCACGGCCGGAGAGATGTCCGTTACCGCCGTACACGGCGACGTCCTCGACTTGGCCGCGGCCGTGGAACACAATTCCGAGCACCCCATCGCTCGCGCTATCGCTAGCGAGCGCAGTGTAAAGCCGGCTACCGACTTCGCAGTGGTTCCGGGTGGCGTGGAAGGAACTGTGGAGGGGGTCCGGGTGGGCGTCGGCAAGCCGCAAGGCCCCTTGGGTGACTTAGAAGCACCGTTCCGCGAGGCACAAGATTCTGGTGCCACGCCAGTGGTTGTCTCCGTGGACGGCCAACCCGCCGGAATCATTGAGGTCCGCGATACTATCAAGCCCAGCTCGGCGGCCGCTGTGGCGCAGATGAAGGAGCTGGGGCTTACCCCTTACCTGCTGACAGGCGATAACGCTGGGGCCGCCCGCGCCGTGGCTGCCGAGGTAGGAATCGACCACGTCAACGCCGAGGTACTACCGGAAGACAAGGTAAACCACATCAAGAAGCTGCAGGCTGCGGGGCACACCGTGGCGATGGTGGGCGATGGCATTAACGACGCCGCCGCACTGGCCCAAGCCGACCTCGGCCTCGCCATGGGCGCGGGTACCGATGTAGCCATCGAAGCCTCCGATATCACCCTGATGAACGGCGATCTACGCTGCGCCGCTGACGCCATTCGACTCTCGCGCCGCACGCTGGCAATTATCAAGGGCAACCTTTTCTGGGCTTTTGCCTATAACGTCATACTCATTCCTGTTGCCGCGCTTGGCCTGCTTAACCCATTACTTGCCGGCCTTGCCATGGCACTGAGCTCGGTTTTTGTAGTTACCAACTCACTACGCCTGAAAAGTTTTTCTGTTCAGCGATAGTATTATCGCATGCTCAGCCGCACCGAACGTCTCGATCGCCTTCCCGTCACCTCTAAGCACAAGCGCCTACTCCTAGGTTCCGGCCTTGGATGGGCGCTTGATGCCATGGATGTAGGGCTAATCTCCTTCATCATGGCCGCCCTTGCCGTTCACTGGGAGCTAAATCCTAGCCAGACTTCTTGGTTAGCCTCTGCAGGCTTCCTTGGCATGGCGCTCGGTGCAACCTTTGGCGGATTGCTGGCAGATAAATTCGGCCGCCGCAATGTCTTTTCTCTCACCTTGCTTATCTACGGTTTGGCAACAGGGGCTTCCGCGCTAGCTGGGGGACTTACAGTTCTCATCCTGTCTCTTATACACATCTGACG